>Ga0351832_1001_pt1 | contig 54592 bp, 47 predicted proteins | sample BONcelHFGM3001C4_FD_206750 | JGI IMG/M metagenome (GOLD analysis project Ga0351832, IMG submission 206750) | Enriched cells from coal bed in the Powder River Basin, Montana, United States - BONCAT cells FGM rep1 HSBNCT.FGM.300.1.C4 ...
CGCTTACACCTTATGATGATACTGCTAAGATCATTCGTGCCCTTGCAGATCCTAAAAAGACAGTTATTGTACAGACAGCACCTGCTGTTCGTGCAGCTTTGGGTGAGGAGTTTGGCCTGCCTGCAGGAACACTTGTAACCGGCAAAATGGTTGCAGCTCTGCGTACTCTTGGCTTTGACAAGGTATTTGATACGGACTTTGCTGCCGACCTAACCATTATGGAGGAGGGAACGGAGTTACTTAACAGAATTACCAGACATCTTAAAGGAGATAAAGATGTTAAGCTTCCAATACTAACATCTTGCTGTCCTGCGTGGGTTAACTTCTTTGAGGTTTACTTCCCTGATATGCTTGATGTACCTTCTACAGCGCGCTCGCCTCAACAGATGTTTGGTTCAATAGCAAAAACATATTATGCAGATCTTATCGGTGTTAAGAGAGAAGATCTTGTAGTTGTTTCTATTATGCCTTGTCTTGCAAAAAAATTCGAGTGCCAGCGTGAAGAGTTTTCGGTTGACGGAAATCCGGATGTTGACTTCTCAATCTCTACAAGAGAGCTTGCGGGCTTGATAAAATCTGCAAACATCACCTTTGATCTATTACCGGAAGAGGAGTTTGACCTCCCTATGGGCGAATCAACAGGAGCCGGAGTAATTTTCGGTGTAACCGGAGGAGTTATTGAGGCAGCAGTACGTACAGCATATGAGATACACACCGGAAGCAAGCTAAACAGAATTAACTTCGAAGAGCTTCGCGGTATGTCGGGAATCCGTACTGCCACAATCTACTTTGGAGATACTCCTATTCACATTGGTATCGCTCACCAGCTTGGTAACGCAAGAAAACTTCTTAACGGTATTAGAGAGGGGAGGTATAATTTCCACGCAATTGAAATTATGGCTTGTCCGGGTGGTTGCATCGGTGGTGCAGGTCAACCTCTTCACCACGGAGATTCAAGCGTTATACGGGCACGCTATGATGCAATATATAGAGAAGATGCCGGAAAGAGCATTCGTAAATCTCACGAGAATCCATACATCGTTAAGTTATACAAGGAGTTCCTTGGTCACCCGATGAGCGAGAAAGCTCACCATCTTCTTCATACCCACTACTTTGACAAAAATAAAATTTAAATCGCAATGAGTACATTCAAAATACAAGATTGTCACAAGGAGACAATTAAAGGGATCTGCAACTCTTTTGAAAACAATCCCGGAGAGTTGATAAGTATTCTGCATAAAATACAGAGTGAGTTCGGATACCTTCCCGAAGATATTCAACGCGAGGTTGCGAAGAATCTGAAAATCTCTGTTGCCAAAGTTTATGGGGTTGTTACCTTCTACTCGTTCTTCACAATGACTCCAAAAGGGAAGTATCCAATATCTGTTTGTATGGGTACTGCCTGCTATGTTCGTGGTGCAGAGAAAATTGTAGACGAACTTAAAGATCAGCTGAAGATTAAAGTTGGCGGAGTAACTCCAGATGGTAAATTCTCGCTTGATTGCCTAAGGTGCGTAGGTGCCTGTGGTCTTGCACCGGTCGTTCTAATCGGTGAGAAGGTTTATGGCAGGTTAGAGGCTTCCCAGGTTAGGGAGATTCTGGAGAGTTACGTTGATTAATCAACAGTGGTTGTTTTAACTGTATTGAGGCTGTCTAATTAGGCAGCCTCTTCTTTTTTCAAAAATTTTCTGGGTATTACCCCCCCCCATTTACAATCTGTTTTTATGCCGGCAATAACTTTGTCTTGCGGTATCAGCCCGGAAAATCCTCCCTATTTGCCGCTTTGTTACTTTGCGGGCCTGCGCAAACCTGTACACATCGGGCAAGTCCATCCTCATCCGCTCGCAAGCTCGCTTCTTCCGGCTGAGTTTGCCCTCACTGTTGCACAGGTTTGCGCTATTTCGGCCTCGCCGGGGAGCATAGCAAATAGGGTTTCCTCTTCGCGGTTGTTGGTCTGCGGGAAACAACTTTGCCAGTGTTTGATGAAAGAGGTTGTGATACAAGAAGTTGAAAATGTCAATTTTCCAAATTTGGAAAACAAAGTTTTATAAAAGATTGTCGTATAGGATATTACATCAAACACTGCCAAAGATTGTCCCGTACTGAAATAGGTTGACACAAAAACAGTGTCAACCTATTTTAGTACGGGACAACAAAGCTCACCCCAGTAAGTTTTGGAGGGCTTGTCGGTTTAAGATTGTGATCTTATTTCTATCGGCCAAAATGACTCCCTCCTGTTGAAGTTCTCCCAGAATACGGGCCAGGGCTGGCCTGGTAACGCCGAAATATTTAGAGAGCTCAGTTTGGTTTTTGTCCATATAAAATGTGTTGATTGCAGGACTGATAGAGTGGCATTTTGCGAGCTGCTCCAAAAGATAGTTTGCCAACTTTCCCCGTATGGTTTTTATGGTGACCATCTGAAGTTTGTTAGAAAGAAACTGGGTTTTATCGGAGTTGTATCTGATATAACTCTCAAGAAATTTTGCATCTTTTTGGAATAGAATTATAACCTCCTCTTTTGCTATTGTTATTACGGTTGACTCCTCTGTGGCTGTTACATCTACGGGGAAACGGTTATTCTCTGCAAACAGAAATGCAGAGGCAAGCGGGCGTACAGCCTTGATATTCTCTATAGAGAGCACTCCGCCGGACTCTGTTATCATCTCTGTTGCTACTGCCCCTTTTACCAACAGATATAGGTGTTTACATATATCTCCCTGCCTGGCAATGATATCTCCCTTATTGTATTTGGATACCCTAAACTTCATATTGTGGAAAAGGTAGTCCATATTCTCCTTCGAAATTGCTTTACAAACGGGGCATTGTGAGAGCTCCTCTTTGTTTATCATTGAGTCGGTTGTCATATATATTGTTCTATCCTTTTTTTAAAATTAGGAATTTTTAGTGAGTGTAACAAATATTACACTCTTTAGGTGACAATCTCTCTACTTTTGTACCTGAAAGAATCAAATATTAACCATCAATCATTTAAAATAATGAGCAATATGTTTTGTTACCAGTGCCAAGAGACAGCCAAAAACAATGGTTGTACAATTAAAGGAGTTTGCGGAAAAACCGCAGATGTTGCAAACCTTCAGGATCTGTTGGTTTTTCTATGTAAAGGTATTTCACACTTCTCTGTACGCCTTAGAGATATGGGAGTTGAGAGTGCAGAGGTAAATAAATTTATTACCGACTCTCTCTTTATGACTATTACCAATGCAAACTTTGACAGAGACAGGTTTGTTACCAGAGTTAATCAGGCTATTGATATGAGAGATTCTGTAAGGAATCTGTTCATTTCAAAAGGTGGAAAAATTGAGGAGATAACATTTGAAGGGGCCTATTGGAGCTCACGAGATATCTCAGTTATGGAGCAGAAAGCCACAGAGGTTGGAGTTCTATCTACCGAGAACGAAGATGTTCGTTCACTGCGTGAACTTTCAATTTATGGACTAAAAGGTATGGCTGCATATGCAGAACACGCTTTTAATCTGGGATTTGAGCAGGCAGATATCTACGCTTTTATGCAAAAGGCGCTCGTTGATACAACAGACGACACACTATCTGCAGATCAACTTACTGCACTTGTACTCCAGACCGGTGCCCACGGAGTAAAGGTAATGGCACTTCTGGATAAAGCGAATACATCTGCCTACGGAAATCCCGAAATTACAAAAGTGAACTTAGGTGTCCGTAATAACCCGGCAATTTTGATCTCCGGTCACGATCTAAAAGATATGGAGGAGTTGCTTAAGCAGACAGAGGGGACAGGTGTAGATGTTTATACTCACTCAGAGATGCTTCCGGCAAATTACTATCCTGCTTTTAAAAAGTATAGTCAGTTTGTAGGTAACTACGGAAGCTCCTGGTGGAGGCAGACTCAGGATTTTGAGACATTTAACGGTCCAGTTCTATTTACTACCAACTGTATTGTTCCGCCAAAAAGCAGTGCTACATATTCGGACAGAATCTACACTACCGGTGCATCCGGATTTCCTGGGTTTATTCATATTCAGGATCGTAAAGATGGTAAGACCAAAGACTTCTCTGCTATCATAGAGCACGCCAGGAGATGTGCTTCTCCAACTGAAATTGAGACAGGTGAGATAATAGGTGGATTTGCTCACGCTCAGGTATTTGCCCTTGCAGATAAAATTGTTGATGCAGTTAAGAGCGGTGCTATCCGCAAGTTTTTTGTAATGGCAGGTTGTGACGGAAGAATGAAGGACAGAAATTACTACACAGAGTTTGCTGAGGCACTTCCTAAAGATACTGTGATACTTACAGCAGGTTGCGCAAAATATCGTTATAACAAACTTCCACTGGGAGACATTGGAGGCATTCCGCGTGTTTTGGACGCCGGACAGTGTAACGACTCATACTCACTGGCAGTAATAGCACTTAAGTTAAAGGAGATTTTCAATGCAAATGATATTAACGAACTGCCAATAGCTTACAACATAGCCTGGTACGAGCAGAAGGCTGTTATTGTACTTCTTGCACTTCTCTCTCTTGGAGTTAAGAATATACACCTCGGCCCAACACTGCCTGCATTCCTCTCCCCAAATGTTGCAGAGGTTTTGGTAAAGAACTTTGGAATTGCCGGGATCAAGAGTGTAGATGAAGATATGAAGTTGTTCCTGGGTTAATATTTGATTTTACAGATTCAAGACAACTTTAATGGGGGCAACCCCGGCCGTCAGGACTTTCGGGTATTCAAAAACCGAGAGTCCTGTTCTGTTTTATATGATTTATCTGTAACTGTTTGTTGCACATATAGAGTATATGCCCTATCTTTACAGTGCAAATTCACTGTTAACCCAAATAGTATTTAATAAATTATTCAAAATCTAATGAAAAATGATCTTAGTAAATTAATTTACAGCTTTTTAGTTTTAAGTTTAACTTTATTGTTAACCAGCAGTTGTGAAGAGAAACTAACCGATATTGACGGCAATATCTACAAAACGGTAAAAATCGGCGATCAGGTTTGGATGGCAGAGAATTTAAGAGTTACAAGGTACAACAACGGTGACCCAATTGAGACAACAAATCCGGCAAACATTGACATCTCTGACCTTGTTGAACCTAAATTTCAATGGGTATTCGGTGGTAATGAGGAGCTGGCTGCAACCTACGGGAGGCTCTATACCTGGTATGCCGCTACCGATTCAAGAAAAATCTGCCCTGAGGGTTGGCACGTTATTACAGATGCAGAGTGGGCAAAGCTCTACAACTATTTTGGAGGAAAAAGTGTTGCCGGAGGTAAACTGAAGGAGGCCGGAACAGTAGACTGGGCTCATCCTAATACAGACGCCAGCAACAGCAGTGGCTTTACTGCACTTCCCGGTGGTGGCAGGGGTGCTAACGGAGCCTTTGGCGGAATCAATTATTATGCCGCCTGGTGGGGAACAGTTGAGAAGGACTCTCTGGTTGCAGGTTACTGGCATCTCTATTACAACACCTCGGCATTAAAGAGAACGGATTTTCATAAAAACTCCGGTTTTTCCATTCGTTGTGTAAGGGATTTGTAAAAACTGCACAGATATTGGGTTGTTTTGACTATTTTTGCACTCAATTTATTTTTTTATGAGTGATAATAGTTTATTGTCTAAACTTTCCGGGATGAAGGAGAAGTTTGAGTCGCTTTCACAGCAGATCTCAGACCCTTCCGTTATGTCGGATATGAAGAGATATATAGCTCTGAATAAGGAGTACAGAGAGATAGAGCCGGTGGTAGAAGCGGGTGAGAAGTATAAACTGCTTATGGGCAACCTGGATTCTGCAAAGGAGATTCTTATGGTGGAGAAAGATGAGGAGATGAGGGAGATGGCAAAAGAGGAGATAGCTATGTTGGAGTCACAGATACCGGTTCTGGAAGAGGAGATTAAACTTCTTCTAATCCCTGCAGATCCTCAGGATTCAAAGAATGCCATTCTAGAGATAAGAGCAGGAGCGGGTGGTGATGAGGCTTCAATTTTTGCAGGCGATCTTTTTCGGATGTACTCAAAATTTGCAGAGCGTAAAGGTTGGAAATTTGAGGTAAACAGCCAGAGCGAAGGTACTTCAGGAGGGTTTAAGGAGGTGATCTGTAAGGTCTCGGGTAATGGCGTTTATGGTGTTCTTAAGTATGAGAGCGGTGTCCACAGGGTCCAAAGGGTTCCTCAGACTGAGACACAGGGAAGGGTACACACATCTGCAGCCTCAATTGCGGTTTTACCAGAGGCGGATGAGTTCGATATTGAATTGAATATTAGCGATGTGAGAAAAGATACTTTCTGCTCTTCGGGTCCGGGAGGGCAGTCTGTAAATACAACCTACTCTGCAATCCGCCTCACACACGCACCTACAGGAATTGTGGTACAGTGTCAGGACGAAAAATCTCAGATTAAGAACTACGAAAAGGCTCTTGCAGAGCTGCGGACAAGAATTTACAATCTTGAGTACGACAAATACCTTAGCGAAATATCTGCAAAAAGAAAGACGATGGTCTCTACAGGCGACAGATCTGCAAAGATTAGGACCTATAACTATCCTCAGTCAAGGGTTACCGACCACAGGATTAACTACACTATGTACAACCTTCCCGTATTTATGGATGGGGCACTTCAAGAGGTTTTAGATCAGCTGCAGGTTGCGGAGAACGCAGAGAGGCTCAAAGATAGCGGTCAGTAATTATAACTATGGATTATAATCAGCTGTATAATAATATTCTACGCAAAGGTAGTTTCCTTTGTACAGGGCTTGATTCCGATCCTGCGCTCTTTCCCGCATTTATACGAGAGAAGGAGCTTCCCATTTTTGAATTCAACAGAGCAATAATTGATGCCACTATAGAGTATTCGGTCGCTTATAAGCCAAATCTGGCATTTTATGAGGCAGAGGGGGCAATAGGGTGGGAGCAGCTAAAGATGACTGTTGAGTACATTCGTAAAAAGGATTCGTCTGTTTTTATAATTGCAGATGCTAAACGGGGTGACATTGGCAATACTGCCAAAAAGTATGCCTCTGCTTTTTTCGACAAGCTGGATTTTGATGCTGTAACTCTTGCACCCTATATGGGCAGGGACTCTATTGATCCGTTTTTAAAACAGAGAGGGAAGTGGGCAATTGTTCTGGCCCTTACCTCAAATCCATCTGCAGATGATTTTGAGACACTTAATGTGGGAGAAACTCCCCTTTACCGCAGGGTAATAGAGAGTGTGATGGATTGGGGGTCACAAGATAATACTATGTTTGTCGTTGGGGCTACAAGGCCGGAGAAACTTGCTCAGATAAGAGAGTTTTGTCCAAATCACTTTCTGTTGGTTCCCGGTGTGGGTACCCAGGGAGGGACAGTTGCTGAGGTTGCAAAATATGGAATGAATAGCAGTTGCGGCCTACTAGTGAATGTCTCTAGAGCAATTTCATTTGCCTGGATGGATGATGAGACAGGAAAGTACTCCGGGGGAGTCAATTTCGATAAAGCTGCAGGTGAGGCTGCAGCCTTGATTGTTAAAGAGATGAGATGCTTTTTGGCTCGTTAAATCTCTTTTTGACCCGGAAGTTTTGCAATTATTGTATTACAACCTTTAACTTTTTGCCCTCTTGTTACCTGAACCCTTGAGTCAAGCGGGAGAAAAAGATCTACCCTGGAGCCAAATTTGATAAATCCTACCTGGTCTCCCTGAGCAACTTCTGAGTCTTCAACTGCATAACAGACAATGCGCCTGGCAAGTAACCCTGCAATCTGACGCATAAGTATTTTTGTTCCGTTTTTATTAATAACAACAGAAGTTCTTTCGTTCTTCTCGGAAGATTTTGGGTGCATAGCAACCAAATAGTCTCCCGGGTGATATTTAAAATATTCTACAACTCCTTTTATTGGAAACCAGTTTATATGGACATTGAAGACAGACATAAAAATTGAGACCTGTATTGTTTCACATTTTAAGTACTCATTTTCATAGACCTCTTTAACCTCCACTATTGTACCATCTGCAGGTGCAAAAACTGAACTCTCATCATCTTTTGGTAATCTAACGGGGAACCGAAAGAATCTTAACAGAAAAATGAATAGAACAGACCCTGCTACAGCCGCAATATAGCTTGATATTGACATCCCCGCAAAGATAAAGAACAGTGCAACTACAGCAGACAATATTATGAAGCTGTTGAAGATAATTTTATAGCCCTCTTTGTGTATACGCATATTGTGAAGTCTCATTTTTTTTAAATCGGCTGCTAAATTAATCCAAATAATTTAATATACGCAATAGCAACCGGAAAAGCTATTAAAGCACCGTCAAAACGGTCCAGAAGACCACCGTGCCCGGGCATTATTGTGCCAGAATCTTTGACACCGAAATTGCGTTTGAAAAGCGACTCCGCCAAGTCTCCAAAAACCCCGAAAATGAAAATTATCAGTGATATAGCTATTGTATGTGCTATCGGAAAAGATATCAACCCACTGAGTTGTAATATTACGGCTGTTACGAGTGTTGAGAGCATACCGCCAAAAAATCCCTCCCACGATTTTTTTGGAGATATTGCGGGGTAGAGTTTATGACCACTCTTTTGGCCGAATGCCATCCCAAATACATATGCACCAACATCTGCGCTCCACAATAAAATAAACATAGATAACAGCAGATTTGGCGTGTACTCTCCGGCTGAGTCGAAAAGAATTGTATTTGTTAGTGAAAAAGGGAGGGCAATATAGAGAAGTGCCACTATGAGAAAACTGCTATTGATATACCCATCTTTTCGCACTTCACCCTTTTCATTTTTCTCGTACAGTGCAGATAAAAAAATTGATGAAACCGGGAATACCATAATCCAAAAGAGGCGAGAATCTGCACCAAAGCCGTATACTAAATAAAAAAGGGTATACAAAATCAATCCGGAGATTATAGTATAGAGTTTTCCGGTCCTGTATAGCTTTCCAAGGGCAATATCCGTGTACTCTTTGAGCATTACAAAAACGGAGAGCATCATAACTAAGGCAAAAATGACAGGACTCAAAAGCAGAGAGCCTGTCATTATTACCAGAAAAAGTGCCCCACTCAGGGACCTTATAACTGTGTTATTCATTATCTTTTGTTACTTCGTTCTCTTTTACCTCGTGCTCCAACTCTTCCTGCTGCTCATTTTCTATTATCTGTTCACTTGCTGTAGGAGGTTGGCTACCCTCTCTTTTACCAAAGATCTTCTCCAGATCTTCCGAGAAGATCACCTCTTTCTCTAAAAGAAGCTCCGCCAGTTTTGTGAACCCATCCATATGCTCCGTAAGAATTCTTTTCGCAGTCACATAGGACTCATCTACAAGTCTTTTAGCTTCGTTGTCAATAAGTTCTGCGGTTTTTTCACTATATGGTTTACCTAGATTAAAACCGGAAGACTCAGTTGAGTCATAAAAGGAGATATTACCGACCGATGGGCTCATTCCGAGGTATGATACCATAGCGTATGCCTGTTTGGTTATCTTCTCAAGATCGCTGAGCGCTCCTGTTGATATTTTACCGTTAATAAGCTCCTCTGCTGCTCTTCCACCGAGTGTGGCAGCCATCTCGTCCATCAGCTGCTCTGTAGTTGTTATCTGACGCTCTTCCGGTAGATACCAGGCTGCACCAAGGGCGCGTCCTCGCGGAATAATTGTAACTTTCAAGAGTGGGTTTGCGTGAGGTAGTATCCAGCTTACAGTAGCGTGACCCGCTTCGTGGTAAGCAATAGTCTTTTTTTCACCCGGTGAGATTATCTTGCTTCTCTTCTCAAGCCCGCCGATAATACGGTCAACTGCATCCAGAAAGTCTTGCTTCTCAATAACCTCTTTATTGTTTCTTGCTGCTATCAGGGCCGCTTCGTTACATACATTTGCAATATCTGCACCGGAAAACCCGGGAGTCTGTTTTGCAAGGAATTCAATATCAAATCCCTCTATTAACTTAAGAGGTCTCAGGTGAACTTTAAATATATCTATCCTCTCCCTAAGTTCGGGAAGGTCAACGTGTATCTGCCTGTCAAAGCGACCTGCTCTCATAAGCGCTTTGTCCAGAATATCTGCCCTGTTTGTGGCGGCCAAAATAATTACTCCTGAGTTTGAACCAAACCCGTCCATTTCTGTAAGGAGTTGGTTAAGAGTATTTTCTCTCTCGTCATTGGATGAGAAGCCGGCATTCTTGCTTCTGGCACGACCTACGGCATCTATCTCATCAATAAAAACAATACAAGGAGCCTTCTCTTTTGCCTGGCGGAAGAGGTCTCTCACTCTGGATGCACCTACTCCCACAAACATCTCAACGAAGTCAGATCCTGAGATTGAGAAGAACGGTACATTTGCCTCTCCGGCTACAGCCTTTGCAAGGAGTGTCTTTCCTGTCCCCGGAGGGCCAACCAGAAGCGCACCTTTTGGTATTTTACCACCTAAGCTGGTATATTTCTTTGGATTTTTTAAAAAGTCTACAATCTCCATCACCTCTACCTTAGCCTCCTCTAACCCGGCTACATCCTTGAATGTAATCTTGGTGTTGTTCTCTTTATCAAAAAGTTTGGCCTGAGACTTTCCCACAGAGAATATTCCGCCTCCGCCTTGTCCTCCGCCTCCCATTGTTTTGTTCATTCTCCTGAACATAAAGACCCAAAGAGCAATCAGTAGTATAGGGAATAGCAGCCACTCAAGTGCTCTGCTCAGATAGTTGGTTCTCTCCTCTGTCTCTATGGAGAACCTATTCTCCGGTGAAAGTTGCTCACGCACTATCTCAAACTGCTCTTCCGGGTTAAAATTGGTAGAGACCAAAAAGAAGAAATGGGGGCCGAACTTTGGCTCTTTCCCACCAAACATCTCTTTATACTTAGATAGTGAGTCTTTTTTGATAAAGACCTCTGCTCTGTTCTGGTTAGATACATAGATGATTTTCTCTACGTCACCTGTAGCAACCATCTGCTCTTTAACCTTAAGCCACTCAGATTTAATGGGGTCCTGCTTGTCGTAAGAGGTCCACATATAGGCTATGGCACCCAGTAATATTATATAGATCCATATAATATTAAACTTTGGGGGCCACATTTTATTTATCGGTTTATCCTGTTTCTTATTTTCGTTAGGGTTTTCCATCTAATAAATTATTCTTGATAAATTGTTTTTTCGGCATCTGCCCACAAATCTTCGATTCTGTAAAATTGTCTGTACTCTGTCTGAAAAACGTGTACAACAATATTTGCATAATCCAAAATTATCCAGAATGCGTTCTCTTTCCCCTGCATTCTAAGAACTTTTCTCTTGCACTTCTTAATCATCATCTCCTCGATGTTGTCGGCAATTGCCATAACCTGAGGTCTGGAATCTGCATTGCAAATTACAAAGTAGTCACAAATTGCTGTTCCAATAGAACTTAAGTTCAAAGAGCAAACATAACTCCCCTTCTTGTCAAGAATTGCATCTGCAATACACTTGAGTTCAATTTGGTCTATCTCTTTTACAACAGCTTGTTTTACAACAGCTTGTTTAGTAGTAGATTGTTCCTTAACAGCTTGTTTCGTGTCTGGGGTTTTTATTGCAGCTTTTTTAACTGCGACTTTTTTTACGACTGGTTTTTTAGCTGCGACTTTTTTTACGACTGTCTCTGCAGACTCCTCTTTCTTAGCTGCAGGCTTCTTGGCTGCCGGTTTTTTGACAGTTTTTGTAGTTTTATCGATAGAGATTTCACTAGAAACCACTTTTTTCGTTTTTGCCTCTTTTGAGGTACTCTCTTTTTTTAACGGCACAATAGTTGTCTTTTTTAGTAGATTATCGACAAATTTACTGCAATTTTGCGACCAATAACAAAATAATTAGTATGGCAAATATGATTAATTGGTTTGATACTATTGATTCTACTAACAGTGAAGCTCTTAGACAGTTTAGCCAATGTGACGATTTTACAGTTTTTGCGGCAAAATTTCAAACCGGTGGCAGAGGCCAAAAGGGGACTAAATGGGAGAGTGCTCCGGGTGAAAATCTAACATTTTCAATAATTCTAAAACCAAAAAATATAAAAGCACAGTCTCAATTTATTATAGCACAAGTTGTTACTGTGGGATTAAAGCGATATTTAAAGGAGAGGGGGGTAGATAGTACAATAAAGTGGCCAAATGATATTTACGCCGGAGATAAAAAAATATGCGGGATTCTTATTGAAAATTTCGTTACAGGCGACACTTTGTCAGGTTCTATAGTAGGTATCGGACTGAATGTAAACCAGAATCTATTTGAATCGGACGCTCCAAACCCTGTTTCGATCTCTATTTTAACAAAAGAGGTTTATGACACCAAAAAAGAGCTGGAGTTGTTGAGCAATATTATTAAAGAGTTATATGACTCTGCAGATTCGCCTACATCTGCTCCCTTCTTGAAAAATCTTGAGATTGAGTATAAGGATTCGCTCTACCGCAGGGAGGGCTATCACCTATATCAACAGATGCCGGATGGAGAGGTGTTCAAGGCCAGGATTTCTGGAATAGACTCCAGTGCCTGTCTTATTCTTGAGAGAGAGGATGGGAGAGTGAAGAGGTACTCGTTTAAGGAGATAAAGTACATTCTTTGATTTAAGGCTCTGCCACCGAATTTCAATGTAGGAGAGATTTCAATGTAGGAGAGCTCAAACTCTTTTTAGCTCGCTGATAGCTTTGAGGGTATCTGCAGCAGAGAAAACAGAGTTGCCGGCAACTAGTATATCTGTACCCTTTTGGGCAAGAAGAGCTGCATTTGAGATATTCACCCCGCCGTCAACCTCAATTAGAGTCTCAAGAGATCTCTCCTGAATCATTCTCTTTAGCTTCTCAACTTTAACAAGTGTATTTTCGATAAAATTTTGCCCTCCATAACCTGGGTTAACAGACATTATCAGTACAAAATCGGCATCAGGAAGGATGTCTACTAAATTCTCAACCGGAGTGTGTGGATTAAGGGCAACTCCCGCTTTCATACCCAGAGCTTTGATCTTTTGAAGAGATCTATGAAGATGTGTACAAGCCTCATAATGAACACTCAAATACTCAACACCCAACTCTGCAAATTTTTCCAGGTATCTGTCCGGATCTACAATCATAAGGTGAGCATCCATTGGCTTTTTAGCATTTTTTGCAATCGCATCAATTACCGGAAAGCCATATGAGATATTTGGGACAAATAGTCCGTCCATAATATCCAGGTGAAACCAATCTGCTTCACTTCTGTTTATCATATCTACCTGTTGATCCAATCTGCCGAAATCTGCCGACAGCATTGATGGTGCAATTATCATAGACATTGTAATGTAATCTATTTTAATCTCTCGAGTATCTCTAAAAGTAGTCTTCTGAATTTCTCTACCGATGCTATCTCAAGCCGCTCACCCGGGGCGTGTGCACCTCGTATTGTAGGACCAAATGATATCATATCCAGCTTTGGATAGGTTTTAAGAAACATTCCGCACTCCAGACCTGCGTGAATTGCTCTCACGATTGGCTCCAGGGTGAAAATATCTCTGTATGCTTGACGAGATACCTCCAGAAGAGGTGAGTCCATTCTTGGTTTCCAACCGGGATATTCACTTTCGTGAGTGACTTTGGCACCGGAGAGTACAAAGAGAGATTCAATGCGTCTGGCAGCGTTGAAGCGTGCTGAATTTAGTGAACTCCTCTGACTTGTTCCAACTCGTATGATTCCAGGCTCATCCATCTTTACCGATGCAAAATTTGTGGATGTTTCGACAAGTCCGGGGATATCCTGGCTCATTGCAAGAACTCCGTGAGGAAGGCCGTTAAGCAGATTAATAATATTTGAAGCGCTTTTTTTATCAATAAAATAGCTCTCTTTTGAAGTGAGCTCCATTTTTCCGTATAGATCCGGATCTGAATGCAAATGCTCCTCTTTTACCTCTCTCTCTGTTAGATTAAATAGCTCCCCTGCAATATTTGTCTGGCACGGTAGCAGGGCAATCACTGCATAGGCCTCTCTGGCAATAGCATTTCGTTTGTTGCCTCCCTGAATTGAGCAAACGGAGAATTCACAGCTCTGCGATAAAAGATAGAGATAGCGAAACAGAAGCTGGTTTGCATTTGCTCTGTTTTTATGAATATCATCTCCGCTATGACCGCCTGTTGCTCCATAGAATCCTACCTTTAAGAACTCTAAATTCTGGTCTGCATTCTCTACACCATATGAGAAGCGGGCTGTAGTATCCACCCCACCTGCACATCCGATAAAGAGTTCACCCTCATCTTCTGAATCTAAGTTTATTAAAATATTACCGGTTATAAATCCTGGTTTTAGTGCTTTTGCTCCAGTAAGACCTGTCTCCTCCTCTGTTGTGAAGAGTGCCTGCAGAGGGCCGTGAGAAATATCATCAGAGTCCAGAATTGCAAGCTGAGCAGCCATTCCGATTCCGCAATCTGCACCTAATGTTGTCTCCTTTGCAATGAGCCATCCATCCTCTGATACATATTGAATAGGGTCGGTGTCAAAATTGAAGTTGCTGTCGGAATTTTTCTCACATACCATATCTGAGTGGCTCTGCAATACAACTGTAGGAGCGCTCTCCATACCTCTGGTTGCAGGCTTTAAAATAACCACATTGCCGGCATCATCTCTCTTATAATCAAGGGAACGCTCTTTTGCAAAATTGATTAAAAACTCAATTATTTTTTGCTCTTTTGAGCTCTCTCTGGGAATTTTTGTGATTTGATCAAATATTGAAAATATTTTTAAACTCTCCATTGCATTGTATATTAGTTGGAGTGAAGCTGTTTCTCTATCTCTGACAGGTATTTACGGAAAGATCTGTCGGTATCCAGCAGGTCACATACAGTGTTGTAAGCGTGAAGAACCGTGGCGTGATCTCTGCCGCCGGTCAAAGTACCAATTGATGCAAGAGAGCTTTTGGTATGGTTCCTGCTCAGGTACATAGATATCTGACGAGCCTGAACCAGCTCTCTTTTACGAGAAGAGCTAAGGAACTGCTCGGAGTCTATTTTGAAATATTCACAGACAACTTTTTGAATCTTGTCTATGGTAATCTCATGCAGATTTTTTGTAACAAGTTTCTCTATAAGTTTCTCTGCCAGATCCAGCCCGATTTTTTTGTTGGTAAGTGTTGCCTGGGCAAGAAGAGATATGAGTGTACCCTCTATTTCACGGATATTTGTTGAAACTCTGGAGGCAATAAATGAGATTACCTCTTCCGGAAGTGTAATTCCGTCGTTATAGCTCTTTGCTTTAAGAATTGCTACTCTTGTAGGATAGTCCGGAGGTAGCAGCTCTGCTAAAAGCCCCCACTTAAATCTTGAGAGGAGTCTCATTTCAAGATCCTGAAGATCTACCGGTGCTTTATCGGATGTGAGGATAAGTTGTTTACCAACAGAGTGAAGATGGCTGAAAATATGAAAAAAGGCATTCTGAGTACCGGTTTTGCCTGCAAATTCGTGTACGTCGTCAATAATGAGAACGTCTATCATCTGATAAAAATGGAGGAAGTCGGTAAGTTTATTTTTTACCGTTGTTGCATCCATATATTGGGTCATAAAACGATTTGCACTCACATAGAGTACAATCTTCTCCGGAAACTGCTTTTTAATTGCAATACCAATTGCCTGTGCAAGGTGAGTCTTCCCAAGTCCGGAACCTCCATATAAGAAGAGTGGGTTAAAGGTTCCTTTGCCGGGGTTGGCAGAGATGTTTAGGCCCGCAGATCTTGCAAGCTTGTTGCACTCTCCCTCTATAAAATTCTCAAATGAGTAGTTGGGGTTAAGTTGTGGATCTATCTCCAGTTGCTGAAGCCCCGGTATCACAAATGGATTTGTGATATTTGAGGGTTGATTTGGAAAGGGTACAGATTTATTTTTTATCTCCTGAACAGATTGCTGAGGATAAGTCACCACATCTTCGCCAGAAACTACGCGTACATTGTATTCCAGCTTCGCCTCTTTACCCAACTCTCTTTTTAGTGCTTTACTGATAAGATCGATATAGTGCTCTTCCAGGTATTCCCGAAAAAAATTTGACGGAACCTCTATGGTAAGAACAGAGCCTGTAAGCCTAACCGCGTTTATCGGTTCGAACCAAGTTCTGAAGCTCTGTGGGCGGATAATATCACGAACGATTCGCAGACAATTATTCCACACAAGAGTATGTTTTGGTTCGATCATAAGTTTAGGATAGGTTAAGATTGGTAGACAAATTTGGGGATAAATTTTTTAAAAAAAAAAGAAAAAAGTATAGGAAATTTCATATTTTTTTCAATAGCCTGTATCTCAGACTAAAAAATTTTTAAATTTTATTTGCGTTTTTAAAATCTTTAAAAACAGCTTAATATAAATAAAAAAATATTAAAAAACACTAACTTTTATATATTTTTTTGGATTCTCTGTGATATTTTTGATGAGAATATCCAGATCCCTTATCAGTTGGTCAATTGAGGTGTGTACAGAGTCTGTGTAAAGCAGTTTTCCAACGCTCCCCTCGGGATTTTTAATCTGCACCAGCAGCTCTTTAAGAGATAAGATTGTTCCTGCAATATCTGCATTTTTTAGAGAGTCTGTAATCTCGTTTATATTATCCAGTCCTCTATTGAGCTTAGATGTTGTGCCTCCTAAATCTGAAGTTATTTTGTTTAGATTTTCTATTAAAGAGGTAATTTCAGGGCCGCTCTTTTCAAGGTTCTGAACCACATTTTTTGCTCCGGATAGAGTTTTGTTGAGGTTCTCAAGAGACAAGGCGATATCTTCTTTAGCCTGAGGATTGAGAACATCATTAACATTGGCGAATGTGGTATTTAGTGTGATTATAAGATCTGAGAGTTTATCTTTAAGAGGCAATATTTCATTTACAAGATTGTCTAACATACCGGGGTCTGTAGATGAAAGCATTGTGTCTCGGTTATTAAGAAGAGTTGTGCCATCACCAATATTTATTCTAAGAGCCTTTGTCCCGAGCATACCTACATTGTAAATTTCGGCAATCGAATTTTTTGGGAACTGATAACCCGCATCAATTTTAAGTTTGACTATAAAGTTGTTCCTCTTTTGAATGTAGTCTATGCTCTCAATTGTTCCTACCTTGAGCCCTCGTATAAAAATGGGTCCTGTTGAGGTCAATCCGTCTATGTCATAGAAAACCGAGTAGTAAGTGTTTCTGTTACTAAACAGGTCCTTCCCTTTAAGATAGTTTATAACCACATAAATGGAGAAGAGTATAAGTATTGCAAAAAGCCCTATTTTTTGTTCTCTGTTTAATCTTATTTTCATTTTCTTAGTAGATTATTCTTTGTCTGCTATTTATTTAATGGAACAATAGTTCCGTCTCTTACAAGTATTATAAATGCTTGAGGGAAATCTTTACGGATAGAGCCCAGAGCCTCCTTTGCCAAATCAATTGTAGGATAGACTCCAATTGTATATTTATAGAGGTTGCCCATCTTTATAAAATTTGCATCCCTTCCTTTTAGATCCGGTGAGTTTGATCTCAGTATTTTATTTACTGCCAGAATCTGTACTCTATAATGAGTCTCACTCTGTTGGATTACCTCTTTTTTCGCTCTATTTTGAGGAAAATTTGCATCTCTCTGTGGAATACTATCTATCAATTCCGTACCTTTTCCGTTACTGTAATTTTTGTCATAAATCTGTTTGTACTCTTTAAAGGCATTGAAGATCAAAGAGGCAAACTTATCGTGATTAGTTCGATTGTTGAGTATTTTTAGATCGAATGGATTTGAGATAAAGCCAAGTTCAATTAGAACAGATGGCATACTTGTTTTCCAAAGCACTAAAAGCGGCCCCTGTTTAATTCCTCTGCTTACTTTAATGGGCCCGTTATTGAAATGCTTTTGAACAAGAGAGGCCATCTCCAAACTCTGCTCAAGGTGTGCGTTTTGCAGCAGAGTAAAAATAATGTAGGACTCAGGATTGTTGGGGTCAAATCCTTCATATTTTGTGGCGTAATCATCTCCCTCCATCATAATAACACTATTCTCCAGCATAGTCACCTCAAAATTTGAACTGGATTTATCTGCTCCCATTACAAATGTTTCGGAACCTGTCGCCGCCCGGGCTAATGCTGCATTTACGTGAATGGAGATAAAGAGATCTGCCTTGTTTTTATTAGCAATTTCCGTTCTTTTGTCCAAAGCAACGAATACATCTGTTTTTCTGGTATATATAACCTCTATTTCCGGGTAACTCTTTTTGATAAGCTCTCCAAGCTTTAGTGAAACAGAGAGTGTAATATCCTTCTCCAGAACTTTTCTGTCTGCACTTACGGCACCAGGATCTGCCCCGCCGTGACCAGGGTCTATCACAACCTTTTTAAGCATTACCATTGAATTTTCCTGACCACGTGATGTTGAAATCCAGAGGAGAGAAAATATCACCAAAAGTACTCTTAACGGCATAATTGTTGCTAAATATGTTTAACTTTGCAAGCCACAAATATAGCATATTTTATTAAACCTTTCACGATTTTGCTTTTGAGAAAAGAGTCCCTTTTGCTTGTGTGTGTTGTCCTGTTCTCTTTCAATTGCGGAGGGACGGGTTCACTTCATTCAAATCATTCTCACGATCTATCTAAAGATTCTGTAATTTCTCAAAAGAACATATCTGCAATAAATGAAGTCCTTGGAGCAACTTCCGTAAAAACTCTATTGATAAAAGATTCTCTGCCAAGGGTAGACTCCCTGTTATTAAGGGACTCGTTGTTATTAAGTGACTCGCTGCCAATAAGAGATTCACTGCCGGTTAGAGACACACTCCCTTTGACCGACTCATCTAAACTCAGAGGTTCTTTGCTCTTTCCGGCATTTTCCGGAGCAAGAGACTCAATTGTAGAGGACTTCTCAGATGGGAAAAGAGTGGTTTACTATTACGGAGATGTTACTGTCAGGTACGGCAGCCTGGAGCTTAAATCGGAATATATGGCCTATGATATGGACACAAAAACCGTTTTTGCATCCGGCATTAAGGATTCTCTTGGGGTTTTGCAGGGAAAGCCTCAGATGACAGAGGGTAAAGAGAAGTACACAATGGAGACTGTAAAGTACAACTTTGAATCCAGAAAATCTTTGATAACTAATATGGTCACTCAAGAGTCAGAGGGTTTATTATATGGAGATCTGCTTAAGAAAATGCCTGATAACTCAATCAATATATCAGGAGGAAGATACACAACCTGCGACAACGAACACCCACACTTCTATCTTCAGCTTACCAATGCAAAAGTAACATCTAATAAGGTTACAGTCTTTGGACCTGCATATATGGTAGTGGAGGATGTTCCTGTTCCGTTTGCTCTCCCTTTCGGGTTTGTTCCAAAACAGGTAAAACGAGCCAGCGGTCTTCTTATTCCTTCCTTTAACGAAGAGGCAACAAGAGGTTTTGCCCTCAAGGGGCTGGGTTACTATTTTGTATTTGGAGATCATTTTGACCTTACTCTCACGACAGACCTATACTCTTTGGGCTCGTGGAATGTTCTAATGACCTCCCGTTATAAAAAGAGGTATAAATATGACGGAAATTTTAATCTGAACTACTCCGTTAATCAGGTAGGTGAGAAGGGTTCTCCGGATTTCAATCAATCAAAGGACTTTTCTGTCAGGTGGAGCCACTCTCAGGATATGAAGGCACGACCGGGAACATCTTTCAGGGCATCGGTTAACTTTGCAACTCCGATGAATGACAGATATAACTCTTACGATATACAACAGAGTCTTCAGAATCAGATATCTTCTTCAATATCATACGGAAAGACACTTTCAAATTTTAGTATAACGGCAAATATGCTGCACAGTCAGAACTCTCTGGACAGTTCGTATGCTTTTACCGTTCCTAATGTGACCCTTACTATGAACAGGATATTTCCTTTCAAAAGAAAAGATGCCGCAGGAAAGGAGAGATTTTATGAGAGCATCTCTTTCAGTTACAATACTACATTAGATAACAAGATAAATTTTAAGGCAAAAGAGTTTGGAGAGGATGGCTTTCTATCTAAGTTCAGAAGCGGGATGCAGCATAGTTTCCAAATAGGACTTCCTACTTTTGACATCTTTAACTATATCCAGTTCTCACCATCTGTGAGCTATGGTATGAACTGGTTTTTTCAGAAAAACGATAAATTTTACGATAGCGAAACTAACAGGGTAGAGAACAATATTGGAGATATCTTTAGCCATTTTGGTGTAACTCAGGAGTTTTCTACATCAATGTCCGCTAGTACAACTCTTTATGGGATGTTTAATTTTGGACCCGGAAGCAAAATTAAAACTATCCGTCATATGATTAAGCCCTCTGTTAGTATTAGTTACAGACCGGAACAGGGTACTGCCGCAAATGGTTACAGAACTATAAACTATACAGATCCCAGTGGCGTTTTGCAACAGCAAGAGTTCAATATCTATGAGGGGCTAATCTTTGGATATCCCTCGAAAGGGAGCTCTGCTTCGATGAGTTTCTCTGTTGGAAACAATCTTGAGGCAAAAATAGTAAGTGATAAAGATACAACTGATGGTGGTATCAAGAAAATAAAGCTTATAGATAATCTCTCTCTTGGAGGCTCATACAACTTCCTTGCAGACTCTTTAAAGCTCTCGAACATATCTGTAAGTATGAGTACAACAATATTTGGCTCCCTTGCTTTTAACGCCAACGCAAATCTGGATCCTTACGCTATAGACAATGAGGGAAAAAAGTATAATCAATTTAATTTTGTAAAAGAGGGTTGGTACAAACTGGCTAGGCTGACTAACGCAAGTATGTCTCTATCTTATCAGTTTTCAGGAACAGGTGAGCGAAAAGGTGCGGGAATGGGTCTTCCGGAGAAGGGTAGCGGAAGAGGCTCCGGTGGAAGTTCGGGTGGAGGTTCGGGTGAAAGTAAAGAGTCTGAGTATATAAGAATCTACAACCACCCTGTTACCGGCGAGTACATACCTGGTGGGTGGGTATACTATTTGGATCCAAATAACCCGTGGTCTGTAAACTTTAATTATAACTACTCCTATAGCCAATCTTACCAGAATGTTGGCGGAAGACTCAATAAGATTAACAACCATATGCAAACACTTGGCATATCTGCACAGATACGCCTGGGTAAAGACCTTAATGTGAACCTAAACACAGGTGTAGACCTTATGAAGTTGGCGCTTACCACTACACAATTGAGCGCGACATATGACCTGCACTGTTTCCTGATCTCTGTATCCTGGGTTCCTAGTGGAATGTGGGAGAGCTGGAGTTTCCGTATAAATGCCAAGGCTTCTGCGTTGGCAGATCTGCTTAAATTCAAGAAGAGTGCAAGTTACTGGGATAGGGGTGGTGGATTCTAATATTATGATTATTAACACAATTTTTTAGAAGATATATTTATTATGAGTAAAAGGGTAATATCTACACAGAGAGCTCCAAAGGCTGTAGGACCATACAGTCAGGCAATTGAATCCAATGGTTTTTTATATGTTTCCGGTCAGCTTCCGGTTGATGCAACTACCGGTGAGTTTGTTCCCGGAGGAGTTAAGGAGCAGGCACAACAGGTCCTTAAAAATATTGGCTATATTCTTTCTGAAGCCGGTTACAGTTTTGATAATGTCGTTAAATCTACAGTTTATCTGACCGATATGAAAGATTTCACTACAATGAATGAGGTCTATGCATCTTTTTACAGTGAGCCATATCCTGCCAGAGTTGCGTTTGCGGTAGTAGCTCTTCCTAAAGGGGCGCTAATAGAGATAGATGTTGTTGCAGCAAAATAATATCAATTTTGTTTTTCAAATTATTAATTGTACTTTTGTCAGAGATTTTGATATCTATTCGGATAAATCACGTCCACACAAAATAAATCAATGCACGATATACTAGGATTAAGCAGCAAGAGTCAGGAAGATCTTATTGCTATTGCTAATGAGCTAAAAATCAGCAAGGCAAAAGGAATGACAAGAGAGGATTTAATATATGAGATCCTTGACGAACAAGCAAAAGTTGGCAGTAATTCAACAGACCCTTTACCAAAAAGGCCTGTTGTGAGAAGAGAGCCGAAAAACAGAAAAAGCGTTATAAATAAAGATAATCAACGGGGAAAAGAGTCTGAGCAGTTAAAATCTGCAGAAAAAGATGTTAAAGTACAAGCTCCTCAACCGGCACAACAGCCTCAACAGAATCAACCTGTAAAGAGAGAGCAAACCAACAACAACCAACCAAGAAGAGTACACGATAAGAACAGACCTTTCAATCAACAGCCGAAAGCTGTTACATCGGAGCCTAAACCTGTTACATCGGAGCCAAAAGCAGTTTCTTCGGAGCCAAAAGCAGTTTCTTCGGAACAGAAGCCGGTACAGGTGCAACAACCTGTCCAAACTAAAAAGGATGAACCAATAACTCCTATGGTTGCAAACTCTGTTGTTGTTAATACAGTTAATGAGGTTCAGCCACAAAATAGTGAAAAACTTCGCTCGCGCAGAGGTCGCAAAAGCAATGCATATAAAGCATCCATATTAATTTCAGAATTGACGGCTAAAGAGCCAATCAAAGATATATTTACCGAAACTACTCAAGAGGCAGTTACAAATGAGCAGAGGGTAGCAGCAGTAACAGCTGTTGTTGAGGAGCTCAGAAACCAGGATCAAAAGACAGCTATCCGCGAACCAAGAGATCATCAAAAGAGAGAGGACTCTAAAGGTGCTCCTGTTAAAGAGCCTTTTAATCGTAATAATCAGGAGTCAGCTGCAATCAACCATAACACTAAAGAGCCTGTTCAAAAACAAAAATTTGAATTTGAGGGTGTTGTAGACGCTACCGGTTGTCTGGAGATAATGCCGGATGGGTATGGTTTTTTAAGGTCTTCGGACTATAACTACCTTAACTCTCCTGATGATATTTATGTATCTCAGTCTCAGATTAAATTATATGGTCTAAAAACCGGAGATACTCTCATAGGTGAGATAAAACCTCCTAAAGAGGGAGATAAATACTTCCCTTTGGTAAAGGTAAAACAGATAAATGGAAGAAGTCCGGAGTTTATAAGAGACAGAGTACCATTTGATTTCTTAACACCTCTATTCCCTACAGAGAAGTTCAATATAACTTCTAATGGTCATAATAATTTGTCTACACGGGTTGTAGACCTTTTTGCGCCGATTGGGAAGGGTCAGAGGGGTCTTATTGTTGCTCAGCCAAAAACCGGTAAAACTGTTTTGCTCAAAGATATTGCAAATGCAATAGCAGATAACCATCCTGAGGTATATATGATTGTTCTTCTTATAGATGAGCGTCCCGAAGAGGTTACCGATATGGCTAGAAGTGTTAAGGGAGAGGTAATTGCCTCCACCTTTGACGAGCCTGCGGAGAGACACGTAAAAGTTGCAAATATTGTTCTTGAAAAGGCCAAAAGGTTGGTAGAGTGCGGCCACGATGTTGTAATCCTTTTGGATTCAATAACTCGTCTTGCCAGAGCATTCAACACTGTTCAGCCAGCTTCAGGTAAGGTTTTGAGTGGTGGTGTGGATGCAAACGCACTTCATAAACCAAAACGGTTTTTCGGAGCTGCCAGAAATATTGAAAACGGAGGTTCTTTGACTATCTTAGCTACTGCTCTTACAGATACCGGTTCAAAAATGGATGAGGTTATCTTCGAGGAGTTCAAGGGCACGGGTAATATGGAGCTTCAGCTGGACAGAAAACTATCCAATAAGAGGGTATTCCCATCAGTAGATGTAACATTGAGCAGCACCAGAAGAGAAGATCTGCTCTTCGATAAAGAGACTCTTAACAGGATTTGGATTTTAAGAAACTATCTTGCAGATATGAACTCAGTAGAGGCTATGGAGTTTATGAAGAGTCGCCTTATAAGAACAGATAACAATCTGGAGTTTCTGCTCTCAATGAACGGGGAGTAAAAAATATAATGACAGAGAGTTTGCTACAACCCGAAAAGGTGTAGCAAAACTCCAACTGTTAACCCAACCACCACATTTATAGCCTTCGATTTTACAAAACTACTCTTGCTCTCTGCAAGTAGCGGAAGTGCAGTATGACCGTCCTGAACGATTGAGCTGGCCAGCAGAACACTAAATGGAATAAAACCACCGGCAAACAGTGTAATGAAAACCATATGAGGTCCCGATTCGGGAATAATACCTATTAGAACTGCCAGTAGAATCATAATGAAGATATTCTGTGCAATCCACTCATCTATATGTAAAAACTGCATTCCGAAGTGAATTACCATAAGAACGCCTAATGTCCATAAGAAGATTGACTTAAGGTGTTTTTTAACGACGTGATTCCAGATGTGCTCCTTAATAAAATGTTCATTTGCCTTTGCTGTTAACAGAAGGGTTAGAAGGCTCACTCCGGCAAAAATAAGGTTCAGCCACCTCTCACTTAAGATATCAAAGCTTCCGTGATTGTGACTGTCGATTGCTTCGTTATGATTGTGATCTGTACAGTTTTCGTCGTGTTTATGCTCACTGTCGGTTTGTGACACAGAGGTATTCTCTGCTAACTCATCCTGAATACAGCTCTTTTTTTCTGCTTCTGTACTTTGTAATTCCGAAAGATGAGCATCTTCGTTTGTGTGACTATGAGTAACTATTTGACTCTCCGTTGTAGTATGGTTATCTGCAATCCCGTGATTGTGGTCGTGTTCCAGAATCCCTGCTACCACCGCTAAGATAAAAATGGCTATACCGCCCATTATCAGCAGCCTCTCCCGTGATATTTTTTTGAAATTGTCTCTAATTTTCGCTCCAAATATTGGTGTGTTTGTAACCTGTTTTTCTGAACAACAGTTATCGTGCAGTGCATAATGCTCAGGTTCAAATGGTGCAACATCTTTTTTATAGAATTTGTCAACAACAATACCTACCGTTACCCCTATAACAAACAGAATTATAAATAGTATGATTGCGGTTTTTGGTATGAGAGCCATTAGTATAAAAGCTTCGTCTCCGGATGAGGCTATCATCATTGCTACAAGTGCTCCGAAACTTAGGAGCTTGTGTGTAAAAAGTGAAACAACCGCAAACCCTCCAATGCATCCCGGAACCAATCCAAGCAAAGCTGCAAGTAAAACCTGCTTTTTGGGAGATTTTTTAAGCTTTTCAAAACTCTTTCCGTGAGAGTGAATGTTGATATACTCAATGAGCAGCATCATTATCATCACAAGACCTGTGATTAATACGCTGTTTTTTAGTGCTTCTAGTAGTGGTGTCATCAATTATTGTGTAGTTTAATTAATTCTGATGCTGCTGCAAAAGAGCTTATCTCGCCTTTTAGCACTTTGTCTTCGTACTCCTTAAGGTGTTTTTTAATAACAGCGTTTTCAAAGAACCTGTTTTTTAACTCCTCTTGAATCGCTTCGTACATCCAGAACCTGGACTGCTCTCTGCGATTGTGAAGATAGTAGCCATTATCTTTTGTAAAAGCAAAATAGTCAAGTATTATTTTAAGGACATCTTCAAGACCCTCTTTTGTTACCGCAGAGGTTGTTACTGCAGTAGGTATCCAACCCGACTGTGCAGGAGGAAACAGATGGAGTGCATTGGAATAGAGAGCTTTTGCCAGGGTTGCTTTATTTACATTACTGCCGTCGGACTTCGTTATGGCAATTAGGTCACTCATCTCCATAATACCTCGTTTTATCCCCTGAAGTTCGTCTCCGGCTCCCGCAAGCATAAGCAGAAGAAAGAAATCGCTCATAGAGTGAACTGCAGTCTCCGACTGCCCGACACCTACAGTCTCAATGAATATTACATCGAAACCTGCAGCTTCGCAAAGAATAATGCTCTCTCTGGTTTTTCTTGCCACACCGCCCAGAGATCCGCTGCTTGGAGAGGGTCTGATGAATGCGTTTTTGTCATTACAAAGGGTCTCCATTCTGGTCTTGTCTCCTAAAATACTCCCTTTTGTCTTTTCACTGCTGGGGTCTATTGCCAGTACTGCAAGTTTGTGGCCTCTGCCGGTGAGTAATCCTCCAAAAGCCTCTATAAATGTGCTTTTACCGGCACCCGGAACTCCCGTAATGCCAATTCTCATAGACTCTACAACGTGCGGCAGAGACCTTGCAACAACTCTTTGAGCTATTGCTCTGTGATCTGGCCTGGAGCTCTCTACAAGTGTTATAGCCTGGCTGAGAATAGTTATGTCCCCTTCAAGGATGCCTTTAAGATAATCATCCTCTGAGAGTGTAAGGTTTTTGTTTTTTTTATAAAAATTTCCAATATAGGGATTCACAACCGGAGGTTGTTCAACTCCCTTATTAACTACAAGTGCGCTCTCAAATTTATTATCTTGCATTATTTACACTATTTAACAACATTGCCTGTTATTATCAGATTTACAACAGGCCTGGAGGGCGAGTTGGTAATAACGGATAAGATGTGACCCTTTTCGCCTGCCTCCTGGGATGTATCAATCTTAACTTCTATGACACCTGTCTCTCCGGGGGCAATCTTTGAAGGGTTATTTACGGAGATTTTCTTATCTCCTGTATCTATCTTGTGAATAAGCAGATCTCTTCTGCCAAGATTTCTTATTTTAAAAGTGGCAATGATTTGTGTCCCGGCCTTAACTTTGCCATAATCAAACGAACTGGAGTTTGCCATTGGTAGCGGAGCATTGTCTATCTGCTCTTTAGTAAGTGAGGAGAAGTTATCTCTTATGCTGGCAAAAACCCGCACTCTTTTAGAAGGCACCTCTTTACCATTAATTATCACTGCACTGCTATACTCTGTATCTCCCCAATTGACTGCATCATTTGTGTTTATAGTCACTTTTAATTGAGCTTTTGATCCCGGTGCTATTTTAGATGGAGAGAGTTCAAACGACAACCCTTTTGATGCATTTGTAAAATCTACCTGGATCTCTCTGGAAGAGGTATTTGCAACTTCAATAAGCTCGTATTTAACATCTCCCTGAGCAATATTGTCCATATCTATTACTGAACTTCGAAGGGATAATCCGCCGAAGTTTTCGGGGAAGAGCTCTTTTAATGATTTTGGTTTATCGTGAACAACTCCTTTGATTCTTAGGACTCTGGGCCTTGCTTCTCCCGTAATATAGAGTGTTAGTGATTTGTCGAAAGGGTAGGGACCCTGGTCGTTTAGAAAGGTGACCTTTATAGTTCCAGTTTTACCCGGAAGAACAGGACTCTTTGTCCATTCCGGTGTGGTGCATCCGCAAGAAGAAATTACAGTCTGAATCAAGACAGGCTGAGTGCTTATATTCTTAAATGTAAATGTGTGGGTGTGTTTGCCGGACTTAAGCATTATATCTCCAAAGTCGTGAACCATCTTGTCAAACTCCAAAGTTTGCGCCCTGCTTTCGGTTGCTGTAAAGCAGGTGATTATCAGGAAAAAAACCAGAGTTAACGGGAATAAAGAGCTTCTCATATCTAGAGTTATATTTTTAATGTTGTCATTACAAAGATACAATTTGTATTTGTTCTATTAAACCAAATTCATATCTTTGCAACAATCAAACCAATTTAAATTAAACAAAAAATGGCTTACAAAATTTCTGAAGACTGCACTTCTTGCGGAACTTGCATTGACGAATGTCCGGTTGAGGCTATCTCTCCCGGTGATATCTATGTAATCGATCCTAACATTTGTACCGATTGTGGTACTTGTGCAGATGTATGCCCGGTAAGTGCTATCAGTCCGGTGTAATTTATTACCAATAAAATAAGGGTGTGCAAAATTTTGTACACCCTTTTTTTTGGTACGATGTGTTAAAATATTTTTGTTGTCTGTTATTTATTTATCACTGAATCCAGAATCTCCTGAATGTCATCTACACATCCGCCACATATTGTACCTGCACCAGTTACATCACCAATCTGTTCGACAGTTTTGCATCCCTGCTCTTTAATGGCTTTAACTATTTCACTCTTATAAACTTCGTTGCAGTTGCAAATTATAACATCTCCGCTCATATTTTTATTCTTTATTCTTGTTATTAATTCTAAGTTTTGCTTTTTATAAACTAATAACAAACATATCTAATTTTTGTTGTGAGTGGCAATAAACTCTTTTCTACTCTAATGTAAAGAAAAAAGTAGCCCCTTTACCGGGCTCAGATTCAGCCCAGATTTCACCGCCGTGTTTTTCTATTATTCGCTTTACGGTAGATAGACCAACTCCGGTTCCGCTGTACTCAACTCCTGAATGGAGTCGGACAAATGGTTGGAAGAGTTTGTCTGCCTTAGACATCTCGAAGCCGGCACCGTTATCTTGTATAAAGAAGAGATCTTTTCCGAAGTACTCTTTTTTTCCGAATAGAATCTCCGGACTTTCGGTTTTTGAGCTGTATTTCACTGCATTTCCGATAAGATTATCCAGAACTACTCTCATAAGTTTATTATCTGCGCGTGCCTTAAGGTTAGACTCAATTTTCACTACAGGTTTAGAGTTCGGATATCTGAGTAAAATACCTCCCAGGATATCATTGGCTATGTCACTCAGATCCAGCTCCTCTTCTTTAAGATCCAACCTGCCAGATTGAGAGAATGCCAGAAGGTCTTTTATCAGCTGGGTCATTTCAAGGGCAGACTCCAGAATGTATTTAACATAACCTCTCTCCTCTTCACTTACTGTACTCTCCGGATTGTCAATTATGGCACTTGTAAACCCTATTATAACAGCAAGCGGAGACTTAAGGTCGTGTGATACTGTACGGGAAAATGCATCCAGATCTTCATTTGCCTGAAGTAGACTTCTGTTTGTCTCTTCCAACTTCATCTTAATGGAGGTCAACTCTTCATTTCTTTGAATAGCAGTATCATATACCGATACCAAAAGGTCCAATATCTGCCTTCTTCCGGATGTTATTTTAAACTCCTCTCCCCGGTATCTGAGGTTAATTGGATCTGCTTTTAAACTTATAACGCCCTCTTCAATTTGGCTCTTGTTGTTTATGAGATGCTCAATTCTGGAGAGCAGATACTTCTCGTCGTATGGCTTTGTAATAAAATTATCTGCACCTGCCTGAAGCCCTCTTATTATGTCGTTGGGATCCTGCAAAGATGTGAGCAAAATTACCGGAATTGTACTGGTAGAAGGGTTCTCCTTTACTTGCCTGCAAAACTGATAGCCATCTATTCCTGGCATTATAATATCGCTTATTATAAGAGAAGGTACTCTTTTCCCTATGTAGACCAAAGCCTCTTCTGCCGTGGAGAAGATGCGATAATCGAATTGGTGTTTCTTGAAGAAGTATTCCAACCTTTTTGCCTGTACCAGAGAGTCCTCAACGGCCAGAATGTACCCACTTACTAATTCATTCATTATATTGTGATCTGTTTTTTGTTTAGTATACTATTAATCTCTTTTGCAATGTCTTCCGGAGAGAGCACCCTGCAGGCTGCCCCAAGTTTTACGGCCTCCTTAGGCATTCCGTAAACCAGTGATGACTCTTGGTTTTGAGCGAAGGTGTAACTTCCGGAGTCACTTAAGTTTTTCAGACCATCTGCTCCGTCTCTTCCCATACCTGAGAGAAGAATTGCAATGCTCTCCTTTGCGCATACCTTATTTATACTGTCAAAGAGCACATCAACCGATGGAACGTGACCATTTGATTTTTTATAGTCTGAGAAGGAGATTGCCATCCTCTTTTCAATTCTCATATGTCTCTCTCCGGGAGCAATATAGACGGTTTTCTCCTCAAGTAACTCGTCATTTGTGGCTACTTTTACCCTGCGATTTGAATAGTTGTTTAACCAAGAGGCAAACCCTTCAATAAAATGAGGGTCTATATGTTGAACAACAACAATTGGGGTTACAACATCTTCACTCAGGTTGCTTAGCAATATTTTAATACTCTCGGGGCCGCCTGCAGATGCTCCGATTGCAATTATCTTAACAATCTTTGGAGGCATACAATTGATTTTTGGCCGTAAAGTTGACACACCCTCTGAATTATTGATTAAGATTGAGTTTGTGTTTGTGTAACTGCTTCCATTAGAACGGTTAATCCTTTTTACGACTTTTATCTCAGACATAATTCTGAGTGTGTTCCTGTATTTGACGGCCTCCTTTGAATAGTTGGAATCTGAAGGCCCTACAGGCTTTGGAAGAATATAGACGGCTCCGGCATCAAGCTCTTTGATAGCAATATCTGTATCACTAGTCTGGTAAACATTGCTCACAATTACAATTGGAACAGGGTTAGACTGCATAATCATTTTGGTTGCCTCTATACCGTCCATCACCGGCATAAAAATATCCATACTGATAATATCGGGCTTATAGAGATTGGAGTACTTGATTGCTTCAAGTCCGTTACTTGCAACGGCGACTACTTCAAATTCATCATTCTCACTCAGAATGCCTCTTAGGATTTTCTGATATAAGGGAGAGTCTTCAACTAGAAGAACCCTAATTGGTCTGCTGATATTAAGATCATTTCGGAACATAAACTATCTCTTATATAAACCTTTTTATTGTTTGAACCAGATTGCTTTTTTCAAAATTGCTCTTGATTATGTAGGCATCTGCTCCCGCCTCCATCCCCATTTTCATATCATTTTGTGTCTCGAGGGCAGTTACCAGTATAATTGGTATCTGTGAATAAGTTTTTGACTCTCTAACTCGTTTGGTTAACTCAAACCCATTCATTCTTGGCATCTCTATATCGGAGACGAGCAGATCAAACTCTTCGTTTTCAAGTTTGTTATATCCGTCAAGACCATCAACTGCTGTGGTAACCGAGTAACCTGCATTCTCTACGAAATTCTTTAACATTGCTCGCACTGTGATAGAGTCTTCCACTATAAGAATCCGCTTCTCCCTCTCTTGTGCAGTTGAGTTAATTTGCAAAGATTGTTCGTGTTCAAAGAGTTCCGGATTTTCTGATGCACTATCTATTACCTCACTTACATTGACAACAGGAATGACCTTGCCGTTTTCAATAATGGTTACTCCTGCAATGTTTCTAACATATTGTAGTTGAGGCCCCATATCTTTAACAATTCCCTCGTACTCCCCGGCAATTTTATCTACAATGAAAGCTATGCGTTTATTATTGCTTATAAGGATTACCAACCTTACTACATCGCTTTTCCTGTTTATTGTATCTGCCCTTTCAATACCCAATACTTTAGAGAGCCTTACAACTCCTATGGTTTCACCGTTAATACACTTAATGACGCTTTTATCTCCAATGTTTCCAATTAAATCGGGAGAAACTCTAACGGCTTTATCTAAAAACAGTGATGGAATCATCAAAGGCATTCCCTCTGACTCTATTAAAATGCCTCTGAATGTAGAGATTGTTTGGGGCAGGGTTATTGTAAATTTTGTTCCTTTTCCTTTCTCAGTTGTAACCTCGATCGAACCGCCAAGTAGAGAAATCTTCTCGGCAACAATTGACATTCCAAGCCCTCTGCCGGAGATATCTGTGACAAATTTTCTGGAAGATACCCCGGATTTGAAGATCAGTGAGATTATCTCTTCCCCGGAAAGTGACTCTGTGTTTGTGCCAAGAAGAAGTCCATTCTTAACGGCTGAGCTCAGTACACTTTCAAGATTTATACCTGCACCATCGTCGGAGATTGTAATCCTTACCTTTCTGTCAATGAGCTTTTCAATCCGGATGTCAATTTTTCCTTTTATCTCCTTACCTACCTCAACTCTCTCCTGAGGGGTCTCAATACCGTGGTCAATACAGTTACGGATGATATGAATGAGTGGATCCTTAAGCTCTTCAAGAATTCTTCTGTCAATCTCTGTCTCTTCTCCTCTTATATTTAGTGCAATCTCTTTGGAGTACTCTTTAGAGAGATCCCGGATCATCTTGGGAATTACCTTGAATAGGGTTGAGAAGTTGGCAAGAAGGGTCTCTCTAATGTTAATAATAAGATCATCAATCATTCTGGAGGAGACAGACTGAAATGCAATAAGATCTTTTATTATCTTATACAGCTCGTCGTCTTTGTGTCTGACATAGATGTTCTCCAGACTCTTTCTGTAATATTCCAGAGTGGTTTTTACAGCTATAAAATCTTCACTTTCAGATAGTATCTGGTGCAGATGGCCTGTAGGAATCCTTACTGAATAGAGGTCGTGCCGCTCTGCCTCTTTTTCGTGTACTTCACTCTCTGTAGTCTCTTCTACAACTATGTTCGCAATCTCTGTAGTATCAGCTGAGATAGTCTCTTTTTGATCTTTGAACTGCTGCAGGGATAGTTTAAGCAGATACTCCAGATTTCTTATTGTTGCATTTGCACTTACAGAACCATTCTTTTCGCCGTCATTAAGATTGTCTATGAGTACCTTAAGTACATCTATAGATTTATGCATTGAGTCCAAAAGCTGCGATGTGACTGCTAGCTCTCCTTTTTTGAGATGGCCGAAAATTGTCTCAAGACAGGAGCATAGTCTCTCAATTTCGTTCAGGTTCACAGCTCTTGCGGCACCCTTTAAACTATGGGTGTTGCGGTAAATTCTCTCAATTATCTCCTGCTTTTTTTCGGCTCCTGAAACCAGTTCAAGATCTGTAAGTCCCTTTACTATAGACTCATAATGCTCTATGGCTTCAACTTTGAAGTCATTCAGAAGCTCCTTCAGGAAGTTATCGTTTTCAAAGTTGTCGAGCATAAAGAGCTATAGGTTGTATTTTATAAGAATTCTTTTTAGTGTCTGTCCAAGGGTGTGAATTTCGTGAGTTGCACTTTGAGCTTTTTGCATCCCTGCAACATTCTGTTCGCTGGCTTTTTTTATATTTTCCATTGCAGGAACAATCTGATCCATTCCGGCCATCTGCTGGTGGTTAGATGAAGAGATCTGCAGAGATACCTCTCCTGCCTCTTCTATATTTTCTGCCAGCATCTCAATTACTTCACCACTTTGCATTACAAGAGATTTACCTGCTTCAACCCTCTTTGCGGCATCGTCTGTTGCCTCTACAGCATTGTTTACAGATTTGTTGACCTCATTAAGGATCTCTTTGACCTGCAGTGTTGCCCTCTTTGATTGGTCTGCAAGGTTACGAATCTCCTGTGCAACAACCGTGAAACCTCTACCGTGTTCTCCCGCTTTTGCAGCCTCAATTGCAGCATTAACGGCAAGCAGGTTGGATTGGTCTGCAATATCGGATACAGTGGATGTAATCTCTCCAATTCTTCTGTTTTGCTCAGATAATTTTACAACGGTACCGGAGATTCTGTTCATATGAATATCAATCTGCTCCATACCTTTGATTACCTCTGAAAGTGATTTTTTCCCCTTTTCTGCCGAGTCACTTACTTTATGAGAGCTCTCTATGAGAGATTTAGCCTTTTGATTTGATAATGTGGCAGTCTGTCTAACCTCCTCTATGGTTGCCGTGGTTTCAGATACGGCTGCAGCGGTTTCGCTCGCTCCGGTGGAGATATCTGTAATTGTATTTAAGATATTCGAAGAAGAGTTGTACAAGACCTCAATGCCTGAGCGAATCTCGGATGTTATTTTTCTAATCATCCTCAATATAAAGATTGCCATAAAAAGATTGAGCAGAATCAAAAATGTTCCAAAAAGTATTGCCTGGAAAGTAGTCCAGTATTCAAATTTGGCGTTTGCTTTGAGATAATCTCTTCTAATCTTCATTATATTGCTCTCAATATTAAGAGCATTGTTGGTTATTTTATTATAAATATCGTTTTGTTTCTCTTTGACATATGTGAGTGCATCAGCTTTTTTGCCATCCTTTATTAGAGATAAAAAGAGCTCTCTGTTTTGTACATATCTCTTGACATCACTTGTTAACACCCGGAAATCTGCTCTTATATCCTTTTCGTGTACAAGCATACTATCTATGTTCAAGCAAATCTGAACCAACTCTTGATCTGCGCCGGAAATCTTTAGTGCTTTTTCAAATATTTGCGTACTCTCATTATCTACGATAAGTTCCAGAGCCATAGCTCTAACAGTGTTAATTTTAGCTCTCAAACCTGTCACCTCGTAAGCAATACTATCCATCTCCTGAATAGATCTGTTAATGGACTCTATCTTGCGGATATTGTTGTAAGTAAGGGATATTATGGCTACTGTAGATATAACCATTATTGCAAAACCTATAATCAGTTTGCCTCTTGTTTTGATTTTTAAAGAGTTTTCCATTATCTATTTTATTATTATTTCTGGACTGGTAATCAATTTTTTTGCATCTAAAAGAACTACGCCATCAGGGAAAATTCCACTTATAAATGTAGAAACTTTCAGGTCAACAGTGGATGGAGGAGGGGTTATAGAGGAGGTGCTCTTTTGGGTTATGCCGATTATAGAATCTGCAATAATGCCAAAATATATCTCTTTATATGAAAGTATTATGAACTTATTCAAGTCTGAAAGACCCCTTTCCCGCATTTTAAAAAGTGACCTCAGGTTAATTACAGAGACAATTTTACCTCTGTGAAAAACAACTCCGGAGACGAAATGGGGTGCGCCCGGAATAGGAGTGATCTCTTTGAGAAAGTGGACCTCGGTTGCAAAGCTGCTATCAATGGCAAATTTTTGGGAGAGAAGGGTGAATTCAAGAAAAGCGAATGAATCTTCTTGATCAGTTATTTTGCTGTCAATTTTTTGTGCATTTTTAACTGCTCTCTCTCTTAAGATTTGGATATCGCTTTTCATCTTCTTTTCTCTTTTATTAGTGCCTCTACCATCTCTTTCATTCTCGCTTTAGTAAGTCCGCCGGAGTCTGGAATAGTGGCTTTGTCATCCATATTGGATAGAATATCAAGCACATTATTGTAGTATCTGACCGAAGCCTCTGTTTTTCCCTCCTGGTTCATAATGTTACCCAGCATAAGGTGAGAGAACAGGTGACCGGGATTAAGATATATCCCCTTTTTAAGTGCAATCTCTGCCTTTGCTGGTTCATTATTCTCTTTTAAAACAGTTCCATAAAGATAGTAAATATCCTCACTGCTCACTCCAGATGCAATAACTTTGTCTATACATTCTATAGCCATATTATAATCTCCACTGTTTGCGTAGCATTTTGCCATCAAGTGCAGATATGAGTGATCGGTCGGTTTTTTTTCTGAGCATTTTTTGCAACCTTCTATACAAGCCTCATATTCACCATTTAAATACATTTTTTCCAGTGTTGCAAAACTTAGCTCTTCTTTAACAATTTTTTTAGTGGGAGGCTCTTTTTTATCATAGCTCGGAGTATCTCTCTTCTCACGAAGCGTAATCTTGGGTTTGATTATTTTTGGGCTGTTTTTATCGGAGCTTTTTTTGTAGAATATCCCGTTATCGTAACTGAATTTTTCAAAATTGGACAGATATAGATCGTTAAGTTCTACCTGGCTGACTATCAACCATCCATTGTCGATTAGTGAATTGTTGAATTTATCTGCAACTCTCTTAATTGTTGCATATGAGAAGTACATAAGAACATTCCTGCAAAGAATAATATCCAGATTATCGGTTCCGTTTATGGGGTCAGGAAAGGGATCTTTAACCAGGTTTAAAAATGAAAATTTTACCATTTTTCTGATATCTTCATTTAACCTCCAGCCACCCTTTGTTTTTGTAAAATATCTGCCTTTAATAATATCCGGTGTCTCTCTAAAGGACCATTCGGAATAGAGCCCTTCTAAAGCTTTGTGTATTGACTTGCTGTTTACATCAGTAGCAATAATTGATACTCGTGAGATTATTTCCTCGGGCAGATGCTCTTTGAGCAAAATGGCAATAGTATATGGCTCCTCACCTGAACTACATCCTGCACTCCAAATCTTTATTTTTCCTTTTTTTTCGTAGAGTTTGGGAATCAGAACCTCCTTAATAAACGAAATTGCAGGTCTCTCCCGGAAAAAATAGGTTTCACTTATTGTAAGTGTAGCCGAAAGAGTGTCCAGGATTTTCTTTGGAATGGTTGTATTTGTTATTATCTCTTCAATAATTCTTTGCGGATCGGTATCGTCGTATAGAGTTTTTGAGGAGTTTACAAGGCCCCTCATAAGATCTTCGTGCCTGTTATCCGGAAAAAAAAGGCCGAGCTCTTTTTCAATTTGAACGGCAACCTTTTCCAGGGACTCTTTTTCTGTCATACAGCTCTGCTTTGAGAAATTTTTGCTAAAACTGAGTTTATCTCTATGCTCTCATCCTTAGATAGGAATGTATCGGGGTCGTAGATATAGATTATTCCTGCCTTTCCGTTTACAAGTTTAACAGATGAGAGTCCGTTGAATATAGTTTTAATCTCTTTAATCTCTTCATTTTGAAATGTCAAAATATCACAACTCTCTTCGGCTATAAGAGCAACTTTTGCATTATTAAAGTTAATAATCACCAATTTATCATCAATGGATATATCCTTATCTGCAAGTTTAAATCTTGCTCTCAAAGATAGAACCGGAATAATCTCTCCCTGAATATCGATTACTCCCTTGATATAATAGGATGTGTTGTCTACCGGAGTAATTTCTTGAGCAGCAATTACCTTTTCTATAAACTTTAGAGGAATGGCAAACTGTACTCCATTGGATTTGAAAACCAGGACCTCTTTGATTATTATCTCTTTTTTTGTCATAGTCTGTTGATTGTCAAAATACCCTCTCCAAAATCTCCCTTGCAACGGTTGGCGTGACAGATCTATTCTCACCCAGTTTGTAATTTCGTTCCGTAAACCTTCTCTCAATCTCATCAATGGTCTTTATGGTTACGCCATTTTCTGAGAGTTTAATTTTGAAACCCAGCATTAGGAAGAAGTCTTCGGTTCTCCTTATAATCTCTACTATTGCCTCATCCCTGTCCTGGATATCAACTCCGAAAACTCTTTTACCGTATTGAATCATTTTATCGCCCTTCTCACTTCTCATAACCCACATCGTTCCTGGGAGTATAATTGCAAGCGTATGGGCGTGAGTTAATCCGTGCAGAGCAGTAAGCTCGTGACCAATCATATGCGTGGCCCAATCCTGAGTTACCCCCATAGAGATAAATCCATTAAGAGCCATAGTTGCAGAGAGCATAAATGTGGCCATATCGTCATAATTGGTACGGTCATCTATTATTCTGGGAGCAATTTCGACTATTGTCTTTAAAATTCCCTCTGCCCATCTGTCCATTAGAGGAGATTGTCCGGGGGTAGTAAGATACTGTTCAATCACGTGTACAAAGGTATCTGCCAAACCGCAGGATATCTGAAATTCCGGTAGGGTATATGTTGTTTGGGGGTCAAGTATTGAAAACAGAGGGGTATTTGAATAGAATGCAAATTTTTCATTTGTCTCTTTTTTGGAGATAACTGCTCCTCTGTTCATTTCGGAGCCTGTTGCAGGAAGAGTTAAAACACAAGCCAAAGGAAGACTCTTCTCTGTAGAGTACTCTCGTTTAATAACTATATCCCAAGGCTCTCCATCATACAAAATCCCGGATGCTATCAGTTTAGAGCCATCTGCAACAGAACCTCCTCCAACTGCCAGGACAAAGTCGCAACTCTTCTCTTTTCCGAGTTTTATCGCTTTGCGAAGTGTCTCTATGGTTGGATTGGGCTCTATTCCCCAGAACTCGAAATAGGTGTGCTCCTTTAGTGCCTCTTTTACTTGATCGTAAACGCCGTTATTTTTAACGCTTCCTCCACCGAACGTAACAAGTACTCTTCTCTCTTTTGGAATCTCGGTAGAGAGGCTTGCTATTGTACCTTTCCCAAAAATCAATTTGGTAGGGTTATGAAATATAAAATTATTCATCTCTTTAGTGCTTTATTTAGTGTGACAATTATTACAAATTTACAATAAAATGGCAACCAAAACTAGAATGTAGCGAAATATAAGTAAACAGTATCTTATTTTATATATAGTCGCCATTTATACGTGGAAAGCTCACCGGTTGCAACGCTGTTTTTTCAAACGCTTTTTTCTTTGAGTTTTTCGGGGCTTCGGGAACGCCTCCCTACGGTCGTTGAACGGTCCTCAGCCTTTTTCCGAAAAACTCTTCAGAAAAAAGCTAAAAAACAGATGTTGCTGCCGGTGAGCTTTCCACTGCTTAAAACTGTAGCGACTGTATTGTGATTGTCGAAATCTCCATTGTGTTTTTCTGTAGTAGGTCACGAATTGGTCACGGAAGAGTGTCCAGATATGACCAATTTTTGACTATTATTTCAGACAAATTTCTAATAAAAAAACCTACAATTATTTGATATTGTAGGTTTTGTCTAGTTTGTGTCCATTTTTTCGGACATTTTTTGTGGTCCCGGTGGGGATCGAACCCACGACCCCAACATTAAGAGTGTCGTGCTCTACCAACTGAGCTACAGAACCGAATCCCTTTTGTGTAAAAGGAGTTACAAAGGTAGATAAAAACTCTGCAGCTGTTCTTTTTTTTTGAAAAACTACTTCTGATCCTTTTTTAATAGATCTCTTATTTCGGTAAGTAGTTGGATGTCTGCAGGTTTAGGTGGTGGTGGGGGAGGAGTTTGATCCTCTACTTTCTTACGGTTAAGGTTGTTCATTATTTTAATCATTGAAAATATTGCAAATGCAATTATGACAAAATCGAAAACGACCTGAATAAAGTTTCCATAGTTGATAGTTACAGCCGAAGTTATAACGGAAGTTGCAGTATCAATAACCTGTTGCTTTAGAGTTATACTAAGATCTGTAAATCTTACCCCTCCAATTAAAAGTCCTAAAGGAGGCATAATTACATCGGAGACAAATGATGAGACAATTTTCCCGAATGCACCTCCGATAATGATACCGACGGCCATATCCACGACATTGCCTCTCATTGCAAACTGTTTAAATTCATCAAGTAATTTCATAGTATAAATTTTGAAGTTTAAATTGTTTTATCAAATTTAGTAATTAATGGCTAATTTTGAGCAAAATTTCAAACTATGGAGTGGATTAAAGCCCTTTTTCTAAATGAGAGTGTTGCTCAATCTGTTGTAATTCTTGCAGCAGTAATATCTGTTGGAATTCTCCTTTCAAAAATTAAGATTGCAAATATCTCTTTTGGTATCACCTGGATACTCTTTGCGGGTATTGCATTCAGCCACTTTGGCCTAAAAATCAATTCCGAAATGCTCCATTTTGTAAAGGAGTTCGGTTTAATTCTTTTTGTCTACTCAATAGGTCTCCAGGTTGGTCCGGGATTTTTCTCCTCGTTCAAAAAAGGGGGAATTACACTCAATCTGCTTGCATCATCAATTGTACTTCTAGGAGTGATTACCACTGTTGTTCTCTACTTTGTAACGGGACTTCCAATATCTACTATGGTGGGCATTCTTTCCGGAGCCATTACCAACACACCCGGGCTGGGAGCTGCTCAACAGACCTATATTGAGGTAAACGGGGCAAATGACCCCTCTATTGCAATGGGATACGCTGTGGCTTACCCGCTTGGAGTCCTGGGTATAATTATGTCGATTCTGCTTGTAAAGGTTATTTTTAAGATAAGCCTCAAGAGCGAACTGGACAAAATTGAGGAGCAAAACAGAGATAATCCAAACGAAACCTTAAAATTGTCATTAGTAATCAATAATCCCTCTATTTACGGGAAAAAAATAGAGGTTGTAAAAAAACTTCTAGAGAGGAGCTTTGTGATATCAAGGGTTAAGAAGACAAACGGAGAGATAACAATAGCGGGTGCAGGAACACTTCTGGATAAGGGATATGAGGTGCTGGTTATATTGCAGAAGAGAGATCACGACTCAATTGTGGCATTTTTAGGAGTTGAGGTACACAGGAGTGACGAGGATTGGAGTATTAATGACCTAAAAGTGGTGCCTAAAAGGGTTATGGTTACAAAAGATGGAGTGAATGGCAAGAGCCTTTCAGACCTTAAATTGGGTCGTGCTTTTGGGATAACAGTTACTCGAATAAACAGAGCAGGGGTAGATCTGGTCGCCAAACCGGATTTGAAACTGCAGATAGGGGACAGACTTACCATTGTTGGAACCGAAGATAGCATTGAGGCTGCTGCCAAGCTTCTGGGTAACTCAATGCACAGGCTGCGTGAGCCAAATCTTGCAGCTATCTTTTTAGGGATAGTGCTTGGAATCGTGGTTGGTTCAATCCCGTTTTTTATACCGGGAATACCTCAGCCGGTAAAGCTGGGGCTGGCCGGAGGGCCGCTTATTATTGCAATACTTATGAGTCGCTTTGGGCCGAAATTAAAATTGGTGACATACACTACTATGAGTGCCAATCTTATGCTTCGTGAGGTTGGAATTTCACTCTTTCTGGCCTGCGTGGGGCTAGATGCTGGCGGTTCATTTGTTGACACAATCGTGAATAAAGGGGGAGCTATATGGATAGCGTATGGTGCAATAATCACTGTTGTTCCTCTGCTTTTAGTGGGTGTTGCAGCCAGATGGTTCTTCAAGCTCAACTACTTTACAGTTATGGGTCTAATGGCCGGAAGCACCACAGACCCACCTGCCTTGGCATACTCTAATGCAGCAGCCGGTAACGATCTGCCAGCTGTGAGCTATGCAACGGTGTATCCGCTTACTATGTTTTTGAGAGTACTCACAGCCCAGCTGCTTATCCTATTTTTCTGAGAAATATTCCAATAAAGAAGTTTATAGCTATTCACTAAGTTTTGTAATCCCAAAAAATTATTACATTTGCAATCCCAAACTGAGAATTTAAGCCCGGATGGCGGAATTGGTAGACGCGCTGGTTTCAGGGACCAGTGTCCGTAGGATGTGCAGGTTCGAGCCCTGTTCCGGGTACAAGAGAAAAAACCAAATTGTTGAATTTCAATAATTTGGTTTTTTTATTTTTAAAACACGTCCGCAGTACGTCCGCAATTATAGAAAAGAAAAAAAGCGCAGAATATTACTATCCTACGCTTTAATTGCTTAAAGTTATCGCCTGACTTTCGTCATAAGACAGTACAAATTTAAGAAATTATTTCATACACTAAAATAAGAGCAAATTATAATTCACGCCAATCCCGATATACTGAGTTGGTTTAATTGTGTTTTGCTGGAGAGTGATGCCGTAGCCGGCTTGAATACCGATTCCCCACCTGTGAGACTTTTGTTTGGAACGGATGGTTGTTGAGGTGATTATTTGCTGGGTGTTCCGGAATATGTTAATGCTGTCCAGCTCCGGACGATATCCGGAAATCCATGCCCGGTAGTTTTCTTCCTGATAGATTTTTTGTTCCCTGGGAAGTTTGAGGTAAACGGTGTCTTTTAACCGGATGGTGTCTTTTATAATAACGAATATCGTGTCGATGTTCTTGATTATTTTCGGTATCGGTTTTATTAGACGGATGGTATCGTGGAGGTATAATGTGTCTACCTGAGTGCTGATTTTTGAAACGAGGCCATTGCATCTATTGCAGCGGCCAATGCTGAAAATGCCGACAAGAGCCAGTAGGAAAACAATCATAATACCGGCAACTTGGCCATATCTCTTTATTTCGTTTAAGGTATTCATAGTTGTGCCTCCTTGTATGATTTGTCATATATAATCTGATGCCTTTGTGGACCATTTGCCTTGAACGAAACGTGCAAGAATGAATCATGTAGAATCATCTGATCAAATGGGAGAGAGTATCTGAATATTATCTGAGCAAGCAACAATACCTCCATAGCGTTTTGACAACTTATGTCAACTGCCTCACCTTTCAAGTGCTGAGAGTCCTTTGCACCTCCCACAGCTTTGTTTAATGCCGGAGATCTATATCCACTGTTCAGAACAAGGGGGCGTTTAACTTTATCCCTCAGTGGCTGCAGAAGATTCAATACCAGGAGCCTTACGGCAAAACGGATTTTGTCGGACGGGATGAGATTTTCTATGCCGAGTTCATTTGCCTCCTGGCTGTGTTCAAACTCTTCATAATTAAAATGCTTGGAAATGGGTGTTCTCATGTTTACTGTCCTCCGTCAAGAATCTGTTTAACATCTTCTGAGCTGCCAAAAGGGGGTACCCTGTTGATGCATTGAGTAACATGACAGCGCATCAATCTTGATACGGCAAAATTTGTATTTGCCACATCGAGTTGTGTACGCAATTCTGTGTTTGTATCATATAGTTTTTCAATCTTCTCTGTAGCTGCCTCATACTTTTCATTAAGTGTAGTAAGATCTCGCTCTTTCTGCGCAACGATTAGTTGCCATTGCTCATTGACTTTCTCTGTATTGGCCACCTGGGCTGCAGCTTTCTTTTCTATGATAAGAAACAAAGCAACAAATCCTCCGGTGCCTAATAATGCTGCAATCAATTGGATTATCAATTCTGGTGTCATATCAATTAGTTTTAGTAAAAATCCCTGTATTGTATCACTACAAGACAGGGATTGGAAAGAAAAGGATTAGATGAGTTGGGTGGTGAAAGTTCAATACTATTCAGTCAATGTAGCCAGTCCCATCATCTCGCCGGATCTTTCTCCTGTAGTGGTGTTGACATAAAACCATTTTACGAACACTTTCGAGTGGGTAGCTGATGGAGCCCCATACTTAGCATCATACGAAGTTTTGAGAGCTATGGCTGTGATTACAGGGGTTTGGGGCACGATGAAATTGACTGCTTTGGCATAAGCATCGCTGATACCGTTTGATTGTGGCATAGAAGCTTTTACGATTAGCTTAAGGTTGGAAACATCATCGGGTATACTAGCGAGTGTAATTGTGAAGGCACTGGCAGTAAGGGATAAAGTAGCATTGGAAGGAGAGGGAACACCCGAAAGAACAGGTGGTGTAACCAGAGCCGCACCTCCACTAGCTACAACCCAATGGTTTAGACGGAGGTAAAGGTTCAATCCTGATATTTTGGCTTTTGAGCCAAGGATAGATTTACCCTCCTGAGTTTGAGCGAGAGAGTTCCAGGCGGCAATCTGTGCCTGAGTAAGAGATTTAAAGCTTTTGGCAAGTTGACTGAAGATGGTTTTGATGCCACCTTGAGATGTCGAGTTTGAAGAGTTGCCATAGCCTTTATTTCTGATGTATTTGCGACCACGGCTCTTAGCTGCGGTCACGCCTTTTGCAGATCCTGCAAATTCATCAAAGGCAATTGATGGAGTGTACTTCATATAGATTTTGTATTAAGAGATTAATTTATGACAAATATAATAAATATTTTAAAATACAAATAACTAAGTAATTAAAAAGTGTCATATAAAGTAATACTATAAATAAAATTAAATTAATTGCGGACTGCAAAAAAATTGAAAAAAGATCTACCTCCACCCATAGGAGAGGTGTTATCAGGGTAGCTAAAAGTCAAATTGCCGTTTTCAAAGGTTCCGACAACAAGCTTATTTCCTGTCATTAAGCGAGACGGAAAATCAGTAACAATAATAGGAATCTCTGCTCTCACATTAGTGGCAATACCTGAAACTTGCAGATTAAAAGGACCTTGCCCATTTACAATACTATTAGGGAATATCAAGAATACAGCCGCAAAGGAAATGTAATCATCTGTTTCCACATAATTGTTGTATGAAAAACGGAACACACCATTGTTGATTATGGTTATTGGTTTAGTTATAGTATATGACAAAACACCACGGTAACCTCTAGTAACAAAGGCCGAATTGATATAAATTGTATAATTGCCATAAGAATCCCAAACTGTGAGCTTTTCAATACAAAGCTTATTGTTTTCTATCCAACAGTGTAAAACGGTACCATCTCGATATATTGGTGCATTAGAGACAAGGACGGCGGTTGACATTGCACTTTTAGACATAGCAAAGTCAGAAGGCAGAGCAAGCTCAAGTCTGTTTGCTGCTATATAAGCCGGATTAGTAGGATCAACGATAATTTTTCCATTAAGTACACAGATACCTTCACTTTGATAATCATTTAATGTGACGATGCCTCCACCGAAATTATTGAAATTTAGTGTTATCATAATATATAATGCTAATAAGTTAAAAAGTAGGTTCCAAAAATCTCAGTACGATTTTGAAAGTACATAATTGAACGACTATAAATTTCAATACGTTTATTATGTCCTGTTAGAATTTGTAATTCAACCAAAATCACCTGATAAGCTGATGTGTCTCTAGCATACTGAAAGGAATGTCCAATATCCATTACATCCATTTGTTCAGGAGTATCAATACCAAAATGAACTATTAATTCTTCTTGGTCATGTGATATGGTAATTTCATTAGAAGTGAGCTTTGGACTAGGAGACAACTCGAAATCAAAATGTTCGATTAGGAAAGCTTCTTTATTATAATATAGCTGATCAAAAGTAATTTTTGCGCGAGGAAAGTATGGGACATTTCGTTCAATAGATGCCTCTTGAGCTTCTCTGACAATTAGTGTGTAGTATTTGATATAACCACATTCTGAGTCTATCCAGCATATTTTTATAAAGACTTTCTGGCCTATTGTCAATGGAGATCCGAATTTCTGTATAAAGGCTCTAGTTAGGTCAATATCACCCCAATCTGTTGTCGGAATTATGGCTACCAGGACAGTCTTATCCCAACATCTGTTTTCTGCCGGGCTTTGGGCGGGATACATCTCAACATACAGTACTTCGTTTGGATTCTCTCTTTCTCCTAGGCCTGTAAATACAATGTGTTCAGGTGAAAGCCACCAATCATCTAGTCTTATATAATCAGATGCTCTTAACTGCGATGGTGCTATTGCAGTCTTGGGTTTCCCACAAATTTTACGGTAGGAATTGATTGCAACATAAAGATTGTGACCGGTTATTGAAGTGTTTCCCGTAGACGTGTGATAGGTACCTAGATTTTTTGCCAGAGATATCCAACCTTGGCGTTGCTCTTCTGTTATCTTTGAATAACCTCGAGTAGTGTCGGCAAATCGACAACGAGTTGCAGCCTGATAAGTTGTTTTTTTCTTTGAATGCTTTGTCCTAGTAGAGAGGTATGTTTTGTCGCCCGTCTTTCGGGCAGTGACATTACCGGCTGAGCCGGAGAAGTCATTAAAAGCAACTGAAGGTAATATTTTCATAATATTGCAATATTTATTAAAGTATAAAACATTAATATACTGCAAATATAATAACTTTATATAAAGTAAAGAATTAAGTAAAATAATATTTTATAAAGAAAATGAGCAAGATAGCTTGTGATGATAATTACGAAACCCGGTTAGCGAGTCGATAAGTAAATAACGGATGTGCAGGGTGTACTCCGGAAGATCAAAACCACATACGGACCGATAGTCTTGAATTTTGAAAAGAATCATGCGTGGAGATAGAGGATCTGGAGAAGCATCAATCGATAAATAATTACGTAGCTTTCCCGGATGACACCCCTTCCCGGGTTCAACCAACTGAATCTTTCCAAGAGTTTTGTATCTCATAGGGTTGTCGGTACTACCAACAAAAAGAGAAAAACGAAGTATTAGATTCGTATTTTCTACAACCTCAGCAGAAACAAATTCAGCATAAAAAGGAGGGAACTTCTCAAAATTTGTCGGTACCGGTATGTGTTCGTTACCTAAAGTTGCAAAACCATGGTAAGCTGACACAAAAAGATTATATCCACTGATGTGATTCTCATTCAAAAAAGGAGGCCGGTGTGCTACTACGTCCTTTGCATATACTGACCATTGGAACTGCTCCTCTTGAGTCAAAGACCGCCAGGATGCCAGAGCACGAAGATGCACCGCCTGATGTTCCATTTGCATCATTGTCCCGGGAAACACCGGTGTTGGCTTAGATCTCCAATAGCATTTACCATTCCGGTGATAGAATGTGATGTTTCCAACTGAGGACCAGCAGTCAGAGAATTTGATATTGGGTTCATAGATTGGCATAGACTACGGGAGCTTTACAAGTTACAAGTCTTAAGCACAAGTTTTACTTGTGTTTCATTGCAAAGTTAATAAAACGAGGCCGTAAATTATAATCGTTTAATGAGTTGGACACGCCAGGATGTTTAATAATTCCGGAAAAAAGAAAGAGAAAGAAAAAACAGAAAAAAAGAAAGAAAAATAAAAAAGGACTGCTTTTTTGCCCTAGGGCATGAACTAGTCAAGGCTGAGCCGATAAAAATACTACCATATGCCTCAATGGTGGAGATTTTTATCGAGTGAACCCGTAGGGCTGAAAGGCCTTGACAAGGAAATGCCCAAGGGCTTCCTTTGCAGTCTTTTTTATTTTTTTTCGTATAGCGAGTGTGCGACTGTAGCGGAGCGGAAGGAGCTCTCTCGCTTTTACTTGTCGGCGTATGTGTGGTTGGAGTGGAACGTAGTGTAATGAGAACCCAGACATAGCCATACCTCTCTCTCCTCTGTGGCGGCGAAGCCGGCACAGTGGAGGTTTAAATGGGTCATAATTGAGTGGCAGTATTTGGATATGTGTAGCGGAGTATCCCGAAGTCGCGGAAGCAACGGAGTAGCTGGAGCGCTCACGGAGGGATACAAAGCGGAACATTTCCAGTTTGATTGATATTTATATGTACCGCTGCGAAGCAGCGTGAACACTTTACCTCTCTCTCCTTTGTGGCGGCGAAGCCGGCACTGTGGAGGCTTAATTCATAATAAGCCACAGGAACTGCTGCGGATATACAGCATTTAGCAAGGCAGTGAGCTTGCGAACATCTTTGCGATATGCTGTATTTTCGCTTCTTCTGTATTTTGAGAGATCGCTCCTGCCCAAGAGCGGAGCGGTGGGCAGGTATTAGATGGGCGGACGTGAGGGAGCAACTGCTAAAATCAGCCGGAGGCTGTGTGATGTGTGCGGCTGTTCCGCACCTCTCTCCTCTGTGAAAATATGAGAAAATGGGGAGCAGGCCTAAAGCCTGCGGATTTTATCATATTTGAACAGAGGGTGCCGCCCCTATTTATACATAATATGGGTTGTGTTTGAATGGAGCGCGCGGAATGAATAGCACAACTAAGCTCAGATTATGTTAAATAGGGGCGGCCTAATTGAGGCAGAGCGAAGTGGTGCCCGAATTATAAACGAAGATGGAAAGAAATGGACACGTGTCTGAGAGAGGATCCGGAGAAAGTGTGCGTTGTATATGTTCCATATTATTGATAGATGAAGTGTCGATCCAGAGATGTGTGTCTATTTCTATTCCAGCTTATGAGCGAAGCGAATACCGCTTTTTATATCTGGAGCGTAAAGAGTTTGTTGTCTGGAATGGAGCGATAGCGGAATGGAGGACAACAATCTCTTAGCGGAAGTAAACTCAAGGTTAGTGATTCGAACGGAGCGGAACTTGTGGAGCGGAGAGAGAATGACTAACACATATTTGATATTTTGTACTTTACGAAGTATAACTTGCTTCTTTTTTATTAAATTTACCGGCGGTTTGAATATTCTCCTGTAATACCTATGTCCTAAAAGTTTAAAATGAGGAGGATTTAGGATGATAAATAATAATGGAATCTATACCTTCCATTATGAATGTATAGAAAATTGAATATACAAACAAGTTATTCCTCACCCCAAAAGACACTACTGACAATAATGAACATATTAGAAAGTAAAAAAAGAGAGATTCGCTAAAATTTGTCAGTTTGAACAGCAAATGAGTTACTACCAAATAACAGTACAGAGAATAATTCAATCATTAACTAACATAACGTTTGAATTTGATATTGATGAACTTGAAAAAGAAATAGTTCTTGAAGAAGTTCCTATATCTGAATTAAAAGAATTAGGGAAAAAGAAAGTACAAGAAAATTTCAATTCTGGTACCTTTAAAATTAAAATGCCTAATGGTAACATAATTGATTCTACTTCTATTTACAAGCATAGCATTGAGAATAACATAATAGAACCAGTCATTTTCATCAATTCAGAGTTTAAATATGTTCAGTGGGTTTTAAAAAAGGACTATGTGAGACCACAAATCAAAAAACATATTAAAAATCAACTAACAAATAATAATGAGATAAATCTTGAAGAAGTTCAAAAAGCATTACTTATTGAAGACATAGAGAACAAAAAAATTGAAGGAGATATTGACAACATGCCTATAAAGACTAGCAATCACATAAATAAAGATAGGTTTTATATTCAATCTTCTTGTTCTCGTGATAGCGCAATTGAAATGCTAAATGAAGTAATCTCAGAATTAAAAATTGATGCCAAAGCATATATAAAAAGTAAATGTAGGCGAGACTATAAAAATTTAGTTATTTACGTTATTTTTATTGTATTTATAACAAGTTTATGGATTGTAAACAAGCAATGTGAGACAATCCCACTTTGGTTGTCAAATACTATAGGAGTTTTTTTATTTTTAGTGCCTTTAGTTGTAATGAAAATTATTAATCATTCATTTTTTGACACTTTGTTGTTTCCAAAAAAAAACAAAAAAAAGTATGAAAAAGAGTTTTATGATAAAAATAAATTGACGATAAAAAAGGGCGAAGGCAAAACACACGGCATAAAAAAATGTCGGTTCAGCAGGTTGTTCAAGGCTTGTAGTCTATTTCATTAGAATAAAGTTTGTACTTTTGCATTCAATATATTATATAGAAAAAAGATGGCAAAAAAAAATCAATCAAGCAGATTAACTAGTCAACATAAATATTCCCAAGGTGTTGTTGGGATTTTTGGAGTTGAAGCAAGATCACACGATATAACAGTTGGAAATATTTCGCATTTTGTAATTAAACAGCTTGAAAAAGATTACCCTGAATTATTTTTTCGATACAAAACAAGTATAAGAAAACAAGAAATTAACGAAGCTTTAAAGAAAGTTGACCCAGAGTTAGGACAAACCCTTTTTGTGTCAAATTCGAGTATTATACCTGATGGTGGCATAATAGAAGTAAAAGACGATAGTGGTAATTGGAGAATCGTTTTAGTATCGGAAGCTAAACATCAAGGAAAAGATATTGAAAACATCAAAAGGGGGATACTAGTGGGTAAGGATAATAATCAAAACTTGATGGCTGCAGGTAATGCAATAGAAAGATCGCATAAAAACATATCTGAAATCGCTAATTTGATGTTATCAGAATCACATTTCCCATATGTTTTATTTCTTGAAGGTTCAAATTTTTTAACAGAAACTATTTCAATTACAAGACCTGATGGAAGAGTTGTAACTCTGGAATATAATTCAGGAATGTTAAATAGGCTAGATAGATTGACTTCTGCAAATTATGGTATGCCAATAAATACTAATTTATGTAAGAATAAGTTTGTCAAGCATAAAGATAAAACGATAATGCTTCAAGCAACTTCTATTTACACACAAGGTAATGGAGAAAAATGGGATGTCAAAAATATGTTTGATATTATGCTTGATATTTCTAAAACCTCACTTCAAATATTAGGCAGTGAAATATTCAACCAGATAACCCAAAGGAAATTACTATAAAATATATGATTAAATAAATCAAAATAATGTCGATAATGGCAAGAAATGCAACAAATGAATTATTACAAAAAGCTAAAAAATCAAAAAGTGATGAGTTTTATACTCAACTTTCAGATATTGTAAGTGAATTACAATATTATAAAAGTCATTTTGAGAATAAAGTTGTTTATTGCAATTGCGATGACCCTCAAATCAGTAATTTTTTTAAATATTTCGTTTTAAACTTTAAAGAATTAGGTCTTAAAAAATTAATAGCATCTTGTTATAGAGAGCAAGTACAAGATTTTTTCAATATAAAAGAAAATGAAAATGGGTTTTTCTATGAATATATGGGAACTGAAGGTGAACAAAAAACACCAAGTTTAAATGACATTGTTTACTTTAATGGTGATGGAGATTTTCGTAGTCCAGAAAGTATTGAATTATTAAAGCAGTCCGATATTGTTGTTACTAACCCACCTTTTTCATTATTTAGAGAACATGTAGCTCAATTAGTTAAATACAAAAAAAAGTTTTTATTAATTGGTAATATAAATGCAATAACCTATAAGGAAATTTTCAAACTAATTAAAGAAAACAGAGCATGGTTAGGTATAAATCTTGGTCGTGGTATATCTGGTTTTATTGTACCTGAGCACTATGAATTATATGGAACAGAGGCTCGTATTGATAAAAATGGAAATAGAATAGTATCTCCTAATAATTGTTTATGGTTAACGAATTTGGACACATCAAAACGACACGAAGATATAGTATTCAAGAAAAAATACTATGGAAACGAAACTGAATATCCAAAATTTGATAATTACGATGGAATTAATGTTAATAGAACACAAGATATACCATTAGATTACAAGGGATTTATGGGTGTCCCAATTACATTCTTACATAAATTCAATCCTGACCAATTTGAATTAATTAAATTTAGAAAAGGTAATGATGATAAAGATTTATCAGTAAATGGTAAATGTCCATATTTTAGAATACTTATCAAGAATAAACGATTACAACATTAACAAATTGAAAAAAGATGAATGCAAAATATACCCCTATTTAAAAATCTTTTTTTATCTGATTTTTCAAACATTATCATTTTATCTTTTTGAAAAAAAATAAAAGGTATTTCTTAAAATTTAGGTTCATCAATTTTTTTTAAAATCGTAAAAACTTTCTTTATCAACTAGTTATTTCATCCCATTTTTTTGTGTGGGTTGGATAACTAGTTTATTTTTGTTTGAACTCAAATCTATTGAAGTTATGGGAGAGAACGTTTATTTTTTTAACTGGGCTGAAGAGCTCGTTGACAAGATTGTTACATCAATCTGCGATGTTATCACAGAAGAGGAGGGTAACGATCCGATTTCTATCGTACAGAGGGAGTATGAGAAACTTCCTCCGGAAAAACAATTCATGTTACAATATTTTGCTGCAGTATGCTGGAATGAAAAGCAAGAGGAGAAGTATGAGGCATTGGCAAAGCAGAATATCGTAGATGTATGGAGCGCATTGAATTTTGTGCCTTAAAACCTGGATTCGGGCATTTTTTAATGTTCTCTTTTTTTAATTATTAGTCAAAACAGTTTTTAACGAAATTTCATCATTCTTTTAAGGATGTGACTTTTAATAAAGTCACTCTTCTAAAATGTTAAGTTGTGGAGGAGAAAGGTTTGTCAAAAGTTGATGCCTGGCACCTCGAGAGTGTAATTCTCAGGCTATATAAGGTCATAGTGAACAGCTATGACCTTTGCAGCCTGTATATGGAGAAGAAAGTGATCTTGCTTGAAAGATGGGAAGAGAAGGATAAGGAGATTGCGGACTATTACCAGGAACCACAACGACATGAATATTTGACAAAAGTGAGTGCGCAGCTTTCTGCTCAGACCTTTGAGAAACTTTTTATGTTCATTATAGAGCAGAATGATTTTGCCTTGGCATTGGATTTCATACAGCCGAAACTTCACCTGAATAATTTGATCCAGACGATGAAAAAGATTGAAGAGTCTTTGGGAGTCAGGTTTTCAAGTATTGAATTTATTGGATTATTACGTGATTTCCGTTCGGAGATTTATAAATGGGCTGCAGTATACTCTTCAAGGATAAATTCAACCATTGTTAAAGAGATGACAAAACGGGAAATTATGACCTTCTCTTTATTATGTGATGAGAAAAGCAGAAACGAGTCCTTTGGGGAAGATTCCGGTAATTATGACTCTGCAGGAAAAAGCTCATTCGAACTCTCAAATTTCTTTGTTGATGAATATGACAACCAAAGCATTTCGAGAATATTCCAATATCTTAATTTCCTCAACAATCAGAAGGGTGCTTCCTATATATCAAAAATCGCCTCCATTATTGCTATTGCCTGGGAAAATCATTTGCTATGTGACACCTACAACAACACGCTTCAAGCGGTGTTTGATCATTTTGGCATTACCGACAAAATCGACAATTATAAACCGGCCAGGCTCCGGAGATCAAATTACAAAGGAACAATCCCATTGGCCCGAGCCCAGGCAATGAAGTTCTTTCACTCAATTGACAAACGTCTTTTGACACATTGACTTTTTCATATAGTTTCAATAAACTGCCTTTTATTGTTACCTGATTATTACCTCAGCAATAAGAAGTTTATCTAATTATTTGAGTGGACCGAAGTTCTTTTGTTACCCGCTGTAATGTGTTTTACGTAAGCACGATAAATTGTTGTTTCAATTCATTTTTACAGAAATTTGTAATGGGTCGGGTGATAAAATCCAAGTTATTATTCTGGCTCCATACACCGAACAATACCACTGCTTGGAGGTGGTCGGGGAGGGGTGCAATTCCTTAATCTTCTAATTATGGGAATTGATGTATACACGCTCGCTACTGAGTTTCCGGATATGGTAATTCAAGTAAAAGTAAGTGATCTGATTGAAGCGGCTCATGTTTTTGCAAAGGATCTTGCTGCCTCAAACGAATTCAAAACAAAAGAACTGATTTTGCCGGATACTCTTTTCACGAAAAAAGAGGTGATGGAGTTGTTGGGTATAAGTGAAACCACCTTATGGAGATGGGATGCAAAATACAATTACCTGCATCCGGTGATGGTTGGTGCGGAACGCCGCTGGCGTTGGAAGGACATATCTGCAATCATTGAGGGTAAAATTACCGACAATACCGGCAATCCTATCTGGTCTAATGAAAAAAACAATAAAGCAGAAAAGGAGAGAAGATAATGGGAGCAGAAGATAGTTTTACAGACAAGATTTCTTTGGAGCTTGAGAGAAATTCCAATGTGAGCTATGATTGTAAACACGTCGGCATGCTCTCAATCAAGACGGCTAACAAATCTGTGGAAGATGCCTTGAAGATGCCGGATCCTGTGGACCTTTATTATGGACTGTTCAACGAGGGGGAGGTGGCTTGTCTCTTTGCGGATTCTAATGCAGGTAAATCCATTTTCGCTGTCCAGATGGCGGATTATATCTCCAGGCGTAGAAGAGTTCTTTATGTGGATTGTGAGTTGTCGGAAAAGCAATTTCAGTTGAGGTACACAAGTAAGGAGATTGGATTTCGTTATGTGTTTTCTGACAATTTTTACCGGGCAGAGATTGACCCGGAGCATATCGGCATCCAGAACTATGAAGTGTCAATTATAAAAGATATTGAGTCAGCGGCCCTCGAGACTGATTCCAAAATCGTGATAATTGACAATCTTACTTACCTCTGCAACAGTTCGGAAAAAGGTGATGTGGCAGGATTGTTTATGATGAAGCTGATTGCCTTGAAAAAGAAACTCTTTCTTACGCTTTTAATTATCTCACACACCCCAAAACGGAATTTGAGTAATCCTATCACTCAAAATGACCTTGCCGGTTCCAAGAAGCTCTACAACTTTTTTGACAATGTATTTGCCATAGGACAATCTGCAAAGGATAAGCGTATCAAGTTTGTTAAACAGGTAAAGGTCAGGGCGAGTGAATATATCTACGACTCAGATAATGTAATCATTTATGAAATCACAAATGAGGGGGGGTATGTCCATTTTCTTCATAAGGGTTATGGTAAGGAGTCTGAGCACCTTAGAGACAGGAGTGAGGAGGATGATCTGCAGAACCATTCCAATATCATGACGCTTCATAAAGATGGAAAATCTGTACGGGAGATCGCCGATTTGGTTAATTTGAGTAAAACGTCGGTGCACCGGATTATTTCGCAGGAGAAGAGGAAGGCAGAGTGTTCCCGGGATGATTCTGTCCCAAGTGAGGATGTGGGACAGGTGGGACAAATGGGACAGAGTTACCCTCTTTTTGTTGAGTCTGATCAAGAGGAATCTTTCATTTTTGAGCTTGATAATTCGGATGAGTTATGAATGATGCTTACACATATTTTCTACAACCCTATAGGGGTATTGGCAGCCGTTTAACTTGCCCTGCTTGTGGTGACAAACACTGTTTTTCTCTGTATGTAGACAAAAGTGGGGATTTCTTAAATGAGAGGGTGGGGAGGTGCAATCATGAAAGCAGCTGCGGATATCATTACACTCCTATGCAATTTTTCGCGGATCATCCGACTGCTCTGCCCAATTGGCAAGATAACTTTTTCCGTATACCTCAGCAAACCATAAAATCTACAGTTAAAAATCAAATATGGACCATAACAACAGATATTGTAAAAAACTCGGTAAATCCCTGCATAGACAGCGATTTTACACTATTTCTGTCAAGTTTGATTGGCAGAGAAAACACCCTCAAAGTCATAAGAGATTACCATATAGGAGTAACAAAAAACAGAGATGTGATTTTCTACCAGATAGACAAGGAAGGCCGGTGCCGGACAGGGAAGATAATGAAGTATAACAGGGTGACCGGGAAGCGTGTTAAGGATGAAAATGTCGGGGGTAAAATCACCTGGGTTCACTCTGTTTTGAAAAAGTCAGATAATCCTAAATTGCGTTTGCCTGACAGTTGGGAGTTAACCCAGTGTCTGTTCGGGGAGCATCTTCTTAAACAATATCCATTTAAAAATGTGGCTATTGTGGAAAGTGAGAAAACGGCTATTATATGTAGTTATTTCTGGCCTGATTACATATGGCTGGCCACCGGTGGAAAGTCTCAGCTTAATAGTAAGCTGCAGGTTTTAAAAGGGCGTAAAATTGTGGCTTTCCCGGATGTTGATGGATACCAGGAGTGGAAGGAAAAGTTATCTCAAGTCAAAGAGCTTAATATTATGGTTTCGGATATTCTGGAAAAGAGTGCTTCTGCTGAGGAAAGAGATAATCATGTGGATATTGCAGACCTGTTGATTCGGCAATACCGGAAAGAACATATTTCTATTACACCGGTTGAGGAGGAGAGGGATCCAATGAAAAATCCTGCTTTTTTGAAAATGAAGGAGTATGTGGATTTAAG
>Ga0351832_1002_pt1 | contig 49128 bp, 52 predicted proteins | sample BONcelHFGM3001C4_FD_206750 | JGI IMG/M metagenome (GOLD analysis project Ga0351832, IMG submission 206750) | Enriched cells from coal bed in the Powder River Basin, Montana, United States - BONCAT cells FGM rep1 HSBNCT.FGM.300.1.C4 ...
CTTTTGCATCCGTGTTGTCGTTCAAGTACCTAACTTTCAAACCGGCATCCATGACTTCTTCCACCTGTCCCTCCAGTCTTATTTGAGACATATCATCAAGCATCCACAACACTTCTACATCCGCACTGCTCCTCATCTGACTTACTTTATCCGAACTTGAAAAGGTGGAAAAATACAGTCGATCATCGTAAAAAAAACCTATATCCATCGGCCTCAACCTCGGTTTACCATTATCTACGGTCGCCAGCACTCCTGTCCTTTTCTTCTGGATCATTTTTACTATTTCATTTTTATCTTTCATCTTGATCCTCCCCATGTTCATCGTTGTCTAGGCTGTTTTGATATCGATGATAGACCCTTCCATCATCCGTTACGCGGAAACCATTTTCCCTCCATTCCCAACATACGAGCAAACGACCTTATCCTGCCAAGTTCGTCGTATACATCTTTTCTTTCACAGACATTCTATTTTCCGAATGATCGATGTTCGCCTACATCTATTTCGCGAGATTGGACTAGTATATTCATTTCCATTGACATATTCCGCACTGTTATAGATGACCGTTTCGTCATTGAATTGAACCTCTTTCCTCTTCTTCAATATTTCTCGGTGCCGTAACGAGTCGATATCCCCAATTGTCCCTGATATGATGCATTAACACGATAGCATCGACTACCTTATCATTCTTCAAACCAACACTTGAACCATCATCCACAGCCATATCCGCATCAACGAGTCGTCCCAATAATGTGTCGATATCGGCGTTTAACATACGCATATCCGACAATGTCATACCGAACATCTTCAATGTCAGATCGTCCTTTATCACATGATATACATTCAATTGACCCCATACCGTCGCGAAAGCATGTTTATCAATTGACAGCTCTTCCGTTCTTGCTTTTGGGACGTCAAGGTAACTTTCGATTTCCGGTGGTGTATACCTCATTGCGTTGTTCCAATAACCGGCAGATCCAGGTCCGAAGCTGAGAACCGGAACTGCCTCGCCCACCGCCTCTTTCTCATAATCGAATTTATAGCCTTTCTGCGTATAGACTGTATTGTCGAGCTGCTCATATCCGGAGGATGCGAGTTCATCATTCGCCTTTTTATATAAAAGGATTTTTTTGGAAAGAGATGGAAGTATCTTTCCTTTTGCCGCACAACTTTCGATATAACCATCGCCGCCAGGATATGATTTGTAGAAAAGATTGATTGATATGTGCTGTGGCTTCAGGTCGATAGCCGTACGAAGACTGGACAACAGACTGCTTGTACTTTGCCCCGGAAAGCCGATCAATAGATCGATGTTCACGCAATCATAGTCGAGAGCCAATATCCGCCTACATGCATCTATTGCACAATCCCCGGCATATTGCCTTCCAAGCAATTTCAATTCGTCATCGATAAACGATTGGATTCCTATACTGATCCTGTTGAAACCATGTTCGTTCAGACAGTTGAGCATGCTCTTGTTCATGGTGGATGGAGACATTTCATAGGCATAACTTTCACAAGCACGCAGCTGTGTTCCAGCCTTCTTCCGTAGAGTATTCATTATCTCGACAAATTGTTTTTTCGAAAGAAGGGATGGAGTTCCTCCTCCAAAGACAACCGAAGTGATATCCCCAACTGGGAAATGTGTATTTTCAATATCATTGCATAGTGCACATGTATACTTCTCCAAGTATTTCGGGTCGAAAACGTATTTGTCATTTTGGTACTTTGCCATGAAGTAGCAATAAGGACATCTTCGTATACAGAACGGAATGTGAATGTAGACGTGGTATTTTTGTATGCTGTTCATAAATTTCCGGTTAAGCAACATTTTTCTGTAAATTCGTTTTTTATTTTCCAGCAAGTGCTCGGTTAAGTCCTTTATGTTGAGATATCGCTTGTTCGTAATCCAACCTTCGTGCATTTTCATGAGCACCGATCCGACGAGCCTCAAGCAAGACACCTCGCTTGGAAACACCCTGGTTCTGCGCCTGAACGACCGTCTTCACATCGCGCATCCCGGAAAGCATGGCGATGCTCATGAGCGGATGCACGGCGTGGATCTTCTTGATCCCATCGAGACCGTCCTCGCCCTCAAGTCCAACATCGAGAAGGATGAGATCCACATCGCTCTTTTCCAGAAGAATTAGAGCCTCGCTGATCGACTTTGCGGTCATCACCCCGTATCTTCCACGAAACTGCATGCACATTGCTGCCAGAAAGTCGGAGTCGTCATCTATGATGAGTATTCTTCGATCTGGATTCATTTTTTTCTCCCTTTGTGATTTTACAAACAAAAAATCCGGAACTATGAACTTGAGGGCTCCGGATTTTGTTGAAATTTATAAACAAGTGGCCGCGGCAAAAACCATCTTTTCTTGAAATATGTGAAAATGTGTTTCATAAATTCACCATACCGTCATAATTGATAGCTCCATAGACCCAAAATCCAAGGGAGGCAAGAGAATAATTGTTAAGATTTTTAAACAGAAAGAAAACCACCAGACGGAGCGGAAATAATTCAATGATAACAGATTGTTGCGTCTGGCGAGTCTACAAGTCCGACTATGACTTTAAAAAACTCTTTACGATCAGCGAATACTAACCCAAGTTGCGCAGTTACGGGGTTAAAAGGGGGTTAAGTATTTGATTTTTCGAGGGTGGGGTGGTGATTTTTTCCACTACATTTGAGTGAAATTTGAGACGTTTTGGGCATTTGAGACCGAGCCGGTCGAGGATTATTTTGAGGGCTGGATCGGGTTCGGAAATAACCTTCATTTTGAGTTCTGTCCCGTCTGTTGTCGGCACGATGACATCCATCGATTTCAAACCGCGCAATTCTTCCATTACCTTGCGGGTTGATTTTCCCAAACCGCGACTGGCGAGTCCTTGTTCCAATGTTTTTTGAAGGATGAGCGACAAAAAGCAGATAAAGATATGGGCCTGAACGCGCTCCTCGAAATGGTGCCAGACAGGCCTGAGTCCCATGTCGTGATTGCATCCTTCCGAATTGTCGTGTGGCGCAAATACATGCGACTTGATTACCATAAATGATGAACAAAAAAAGGTGGTAGGTTGGCACTACATTCACTTTTCAGACCATCTCTTCAATATAACCCATCCAAATAACCGTCAGCTTAAATCGAACCCTCAAAAAAATCGTAAATCACACCCTAACTGCTCAAGTTGGGCTAAATCAGCAGTCGCGGGATTGGGTCATAGTTGGAAACGCGGGATTCAAATAAAAACAAGATTCAAGATGACGATGAAGTTGATATTGATAAACTCTAAGCCCTAATCAGCCCTGCAAATTCGGCAATAAGTTTTTTGACGGAACCATTTGAAAACCGAACGGTCACCTTGTGGCCGGAACTGGTGCGCTCGCAGCAACTTACTATGCCCCGGCCAAATGATGGATGCACAACTCTCATTCCATTGGAAAATGGCGCCGATTTTTCCTCGGGAGGACGCTGATCGAATTCATAATCCACGGAATTTGCACCGGCGGTAAAAACAGGGCTTTTGTAATCGCGGGGCGAGGTGTCCTTAGGAAAGTTTTTGGAAGCACGCCACGATTCACCTTTTAGGGATTGTCTGTCTGCTTTAACGCCAATTTTATCGTCGGTATGGGCGACGTGATAGGAACCACATCCCATCTTAAGCCGCACGACATACTGCGGCGAGATCTCGTCTAAAAATCTCGAAGCCACATTGTATCTTTCGTTGCCGAACTGCCTCCTGCGAAAAGCATGGGTAAGAGTAAGCTCCTTCATCGCGCGCGTCATGCCAACATAACAAAGGCGTCTTTCCTCCTCCAGCTCTTCGGGATCTTCCTGGGAGCGGGCGTGCGGAAAGAGGCCCTCCTCCATTCCGACCATATATACCGATGAAAATTCAAGCCCCTTGGCCAAATGCAAGGTCATCATCGTGACCGCGCCGCCTCCGTCTTCCATTTTATCCATATCGGATATGAGCGCCACCTGATCGAGAAATTCCTGAAGGGGCATAGCAGCGCTGCTTGAGGGAATAAATTCCTCCATGGCGGTGATAAGTTCGTTTATGTTTTCCAGTTTGCCTTCGGCCTCTATCGTGGATAGAGATGCCAGAGCGTCAATGTAACCGGTTTTCTCCAGGACATCTCTTACAAATCCGCCAAGTGACGCCATACCTGCAAGCGAGAGCGAAAGAGCAACGATGGTATTTTTGAATTCGAGAAGTCTTTTGGCGGTCATCCCCCGCGCTCCGCCTGAAATGAGAAACGGATCGATCGCCTCGAACAGCGGAACGGCAAGACGCCTGGCTTCGACGCCTAATTTCTCTATGGTTGTTTTTCCTATTCCTCGCGCAGGCACGTTGACTATACGCCTAAAACTAACGTCATCGCCGTGATCCCAGATGAGCTTTAAATAACCAAGGACATCCTTCACCTCGGCACGCTCGTAGAATCTGATGCCGCCGTATATCCGATAGGGGATGCCGGCGGCGCGAAATGCCTCTTCGAAGGGCCTGGATTGCGCATTGGTTCTGTAAAAAACCGCCGTCTCGCCAAGCAAAGCCCCTCCGGCAGTTTTAAGCGCTATGTCTTTGGTAACCGCTTCGGCTTCGCGACGCTCGGAATCGCAAGAGATTACGCGTATCTTTTCTCCGCCCATATTTTGCGTCCAGATGCTCTTTCCCTTTCGTCCGGCATTTCTGGAAATTACAGATTGGGCGGCCGCGACTATAGATTCTGTGGAACGATAGTTCTGTTCAAGCCTTATCACCGTGCTGTTTGGAAAATCCTCTTCAAAGCGCAAAATGTTAGACACATCCGCACCTCTCCACCTGTAGATCGACTGGTCATCGTCGCCGACTACGCAGACGTTTTGATGCAAACTTCCAAGCTGCTTTATCAACCGGTACTGGGCATGATTGGTATCTTGATATTCATCCACGAGTATAAAACGCCATCTTGACCTATAAGACTCAAGTATCCGGGGGTGGTTATCGAAAAGCTCCACCGTGCGCATAATGAGATCTCCAAAGTCCATAGCCTGAAGCTCGGAAAGTCTTTTTTGATACATCGAATAGATAAAAGATATTTTCTTTAGATAGGAATTTCCCTGCGCCTTTTTGTCGAAATCGACAGGCCCACAGCAGGCATCCTTGGCGCGACTTATTTTGGCAAGCCCGGCTGCGGGGGTTATCTTCGATGAATCGATGTTCAATCTGGATATACATTCTTTTATGAGCGCTGTCTGATCAGAACCGTCATATACAACAAAATTATTCCCAAGGCCTATTTTTTCGGAATGGCACCTGAGAATTTTCAGACATATCGAATGAAATGTCCCCGCGGAAACTTCGCGCGCCGCAGCGCCCACCAGTTTTTCTATGCGAGATTTCATTTCATTTGCAGCCTTGTTGGTGAAGGTAACAGCAAATATCTCGGCTGGAAACGCCTCTCCCTTCTTTATGAGTTCGGCTATCCTGCCAACCAGCACGCGCGTCTTTCCGCTGCCCGGGCCAGCCAACACCAGCAACGGGCCACGGGAATGTTCGACCGCAATTTTTTGGTTGGGATTGAGTGTCATCTATTCAACTGTCACGCTCTTGGCGAGATTTCTGGGTTGATCGACGTCGGTGCCCTTGTGATCTGCGGCATAATAGGCAAGAAGCTGCAGAGGAACCGACGCTACAATGGGAGTGGTAAATTTCCCGGATGCTGGAATTTTCATTACCGCATCCACTCTGCCGGATATGAAAACATCGCCCTCTTCTGCAACTGCTACGGTATAGGCACCCCTTGCTTTAACCTCCTCGAGATTGGAAAGCACCTTTTCGTAAGTTCCGTCTCGGGGGGCTATCGCTATAACAGGTACACCGTGATCGACCAGCGCTATAGGCCCGTGCTTTAACTCTCCTGCGGGAAAACCCTCGGCGTGAAGATATGATATTTCTTTTAGTTTGAGTGCGCCTTCGAGCGCCACCGGATAGTTAAGCCCCCTGCCTATATAGAGAACATTTTGCGCATCGCAGATAGTTTCGGCTATAGCCTGAACCGCAGCCGCTCCCTTCAAGGTTTCTTCCACAAGCCTGGGGACGCTTGCAATCTCCATGATATGCTTCTGAAGCTCTTGCTTTTCGATGCGTCCCAGCTTGTCGGCCAAATACAGCGCAAACAGATAAAGCGAAAGCAGTTGGGCCGTGAATGCCTTCGTGGAAGCTACTCCTATTTCGGGACCGGCATGTATGTAGAGCGTGGCATCGGCTATTCTGGAAATAGAACTTCCGACAGAGTTGCATATAGCCATGATGGGACAGCCCATATCCCGCGCCATCTTTTCGGCGGCCAAGGTATCAGCCGTTTCCCCTGACTGCGAGATTGGAACTATGAGCGTTCTTTCATCCAGTATAGGGTCGCGGTAACGAAACTCGGAGGCGTAATCCACCGACACCGAAACTCTGGCGATGGACTCTATCATATATTTGCCGAGCTTTGCAGCGTGCAGCGACGTACCGCAGGCCGTGATGATTATCTTATCGAAACAGGGACGGCCTTGGGGGAAAATAGATGCCAGCTCCTCTAGATTCACAGAACTTCTGTCTTTCGTTATTCTACCGGTAAGCACGTCTTGCAAAATAGTGGGCTGCTCAAATATTTCCTTTAGCATAAAATGCTTGTAGCCGCCTTTTTCCGCCATGAGAGGCGTCCACGGTATATGCTGCGAATTTCTGACCGCACTATTACCCACCGAATCGAAGATGCGCACTCCATCCATCGACAATACCGCAAAATCTCCATCTTCGAGAAACATCATCTCCTTGGTATAGGGCAAAAGAGCTGGTATGTCAGATGCCACAAGCCTGGCATCGGAAGTAGCGCCAACCACAAGCGGGCTTCCATTTTTTGCAACGTAGAGCCGGTCGGTTTCATTTACGTTAATTATGACGAGCGCGTAGGAACCCGACAGTTCGTTCACGGCGGAAGAAACGGCTTCACGCATTTTGCCGCCGTTTTTGCAGAGATGATAATCGACCAAATGCGAGATAACCTCGGTGTCGGTCTCGGAGGTAAACACACGACCGGCTTCGATGAGACAACGTTTAAGCTCGGTATAATTTTCTATAATTCCATTATGAACGACTATCACATCGCCTGCCCGATGCGGATGGGCGTTTATCTCGGATGGACGGCCATGCGTAGCCCAGCGAGTGTGGCCTATGCCCATCATGCCTTCGATGGAAGTGTTGGCAAGGATGCCCTCTAGCATGCCGAGCTTGCCTTCGCTTCTTTCGACCCTCACGCCATTTTTGCCGGCAACGGCTATGCCTGCTGAATCATAGCCCCTATACTCAAGCCGTCTTAATCCCTCCAGGAGTATTGGCGTGGCGTTTTCCCTGCCTACATAACCTATTATACCGCACATGTGTTTTATCTCCGCATATTCAAGCGTTTCATACAGAGCGCCATAACTTTACGCGCCTTCGTCACTTCTTTGACCTCGGTGCATCCGGTTTCAACGGCCCTGCAGGAACATGACTTATGTCATCACGTTTACAAAGACAAATAGAAGCTGTCGCATAACAAAATTAGCTTATTTTGAGAAGTTTTTTTAAATTTATCTATATATCTCGCAAGGTTACTTCTTAGAACGCATTTTATCGCCACGCCTTTTGGACCATCCTTTGGAAAAGGTCTGCGGAGCCCTTGAAAGAGACAGATCGCCTGCCGGAACGTTTTTTGTGATAGTGGAACCAGCACCTATGACGGCACCCTTGCCTATCCTGACAGGTGCCACAAACTGGGTGTCGCTTCCTATGAATGCATCGTCGCCTATGATCGTCATGTATTTCGCGTATCCATCATAATTACAGGTGATGGTTCCGCATCCCACGTTGGCCCTCTCGCCCACAACCGCATCGCCCAGATAGGTGAGGTGGTTCGCCTTAGCGCCATTTTTCATCTCGCATTTTTTAAGCTCGACGAAATTTCCCACTTTCGCTTTTCTGCCTATTTTCGAATCGGGCCTAAGACGTGCAAACGGTCCGATCACAGCCTCGCCCCGCACGTGACTTTTCTCGAGAACGCTGTAGGCCTTGATATGGACACCGTTTTCTATGATGCAATCTTTGATCACCACACCGTTTTCGATCACGCAGTTAGAGCCTATCTTCGTTTTGCCGCCTATGAAAGCATAAGGCATGATGGTCGTATCCACGCCTATTTTCACCCCGCTGTCGATGTTTGTATGCCTGATATCTTGTATGCCTACTCCAGAAAGCATGTGCTCTTTGTTTATCCTCTCACGAAGGAGCTCATAGGTCCTGGCAAGATCAACTCTGGTGTTGATACCCAAAAGTTCTTCGTAATTTTCCGCCTTCCACGCAACGACCGGCAAATCCTCCTTTAGCGCTATTCCTACAAGATCGGTGAGATAGTATTCTCCCTTTGCATTTTCGCACCCGACCTTCTTTAGCGATTTAAAAAGCCACTCCGAGTCAAAGCAAAGCACTCCCGAATTGACCTCGCGGATTTTCAACTCGTCCTCGGAGGCATCTTTGGCCTCAACGATTTTTACGACCTTACCGTCGAGATCGCGCACTATGCGCCCATAACCAGCAGCAAAGTCCGGTTGCATAGTGAGCACGCCAAGCATCGCCGATTTTGAAAAGACCTCTTTGGTAAACGCCTCGAGAGTTTCTTTTCTTACCAGAGGAACATCGCCGCACAAGACGAGCACATAGCCTTCAAAATTTTCAAGGGTCTTCCGGGCGGAAGCCACCGCGTTTGCCGTGCCGAGCGGTTGTTTTTGCACGGCCTGTTCCAAACCAGCCTCTTCGAGATATTTTCCAAGGTCCGCCTGCAAAGGACCCCTTACCACGACCGTTCTGGCGGAACCTATTTTTAGCGCCTCATCTATTATATATGAAATCACGGGTCGGCCTGCCAGATCGTGCAGGACTTTGGATCTTGCCGATTTCATCCTCGTGCTTTGGCCCGCCGCCAAAACTACGGTAGCTAGTGAACGCATTAAAACCCTCCGATTTTGTTTGCTTTTCAACCTGTTATATTACTCCAAGGAGGCGCTATATAACGCCTGCGGAAGTCGTTTACAAGGCAATTTTGACAATCTGCCCCGCTGTGTGCTAGGCCTTCGCCCCTAGAGGCCATATCATGACGGATGACAAAGACAGGATAGATCAAAAAAAATGCTCCAAGGGCGTTTTTTTAAAAATGCCAAGGACTGCGCTAATAAATTTCGCAACGCTCGTATGCCTTTTCTCGCTGATAGCGGCTATCCACAGATACGGCGTACTAGAAAACTTTGTCAAAGCTCCGGCCAATCTCGAAGCGACACCCGAACATGCGGTAGTTGAACTTCCAGAAGATTCCTCAAAAACCTCGAGCGACGATGCCGAGGTGGAACGCATAGCAAAAAGACTCGCCCTGAAAAGGGCCTCCCGGAAAAATATCCGCCGGCACCTAACTGAAATGCCGGCCGAAGAATTAGACAGCGAAACCGCAAGACAAAGTTATCTCGTCATGAACCGCCGGCGCCTCGAACAGGACCCAACCTCGAGTCAGGGAATACAGAAGGTTTCCGGGCGTTCGTCTCCGGACTATTTCATCCCCTACGAAAAAAAGAGCGGCCAATAGTTTTTCATATCTCTTAAAAAAAAATATATGCTTACTCAAATACCAACCGACAAGATCATCCAAACCGCCATGCGTTACGGCGCGGACTTTGCTGAAGTGTTTTACGAAAAAAAACGCACCACCTCAATTTCCTGCGACGATAGAAAAATAGAACGGGCGGCGTGCCTTTTCGACACAGGGGTCGGCATAAGAGTGATATCGGAGGGAAGAACTGCCTACGGTTCTACAAACGATCTGGAGAAAAAAAACCTTCTCGATCTTGCAAAAAGCGTTGGGCGGGCGGCACGCGCAAAGACCGCAGACACCCGAAGCATAATTCTCACCGAAAAAATATCCAACGGCGTAACGATGGTGAAAAAACACCCTTACGGAATCGTCCTCGCCGACAAATGTGAAATCGTTAAAAGCGCAAACGAGGTAGCTTGGAAATGCGGCAAACAGGTGGCCCAGGTCAATATAATCTACCGCGACAGCGTGCGCAGAATACTTGTGGCCTCATCGGAGGGAGTTTTTGCCAGCGACGAACAGGTAGGCACTGTTCTAGTAGCCCAGATCGTCGCCGCGGACGGGAAAACTATTCAAACGGGCATGGAAAACTGCGGCGGAGCCTTGGGTTTTGAACTGTTCGACGACAATCCTCCCGAAGAGATAGCCGAGAAAGCCGCCAGAAGAGCCATTTTGATGTTAGCGGCCCGTCCGGCACCGGCAGGCCGGATGCCCGTCATAATATCGGGCGAGGCCGGCGGAACGATGATACACGAGGCGGTTGGGCATGGTCTCGAAGCGGATTTGGCGCTTGAAGGCAATTCAGTATATTCCAACCGAATAGGACAGAAAGTGGCAAGCGAACTGGTAACGGTGCTAGACGACGCAACGCTTTACGGAAAACGCGGTTCCTTCACCTTCGACGACGAAGGAACCCCGGCGCATCGTACCGTACTCATAGAAAAAGGAATTTTAAAGGCCTATATGTCCGACAGGCTTCGCGCCCTAAAGGAGGGCATAAGCTCCACCGGCAATGCCAGACGACAGACCTATGAACATCTTCCCATCGTTCGCATGACCAACACGATAATAGCGCCGGGTAGCGACGATACCGCAAAGATGCTTTCCAGCACCCAAACCGGTTTATTCGTCAGACGCATGGGCGGAGGTCAGGTAAATACGATAAACGGCGATTTCGTCTTCGACGTTCAGGAAGGTTATCTAATAGAGGGCGGAAAGATCGCCGATGCCGTTCGCGGCGCAACGCTCATAGGTAACGGCCCGAAGGTTCTTCTGTCGATAGCTGGCGTTGGAAACGATCTGGGTTTTTCCATAGGCACCTGCGGCAAAGAGGGACAAGAGACGCCGGTATCATGCGGCCAACCCACCATCAAAATCCCTGAAATAGTAGTCGGCGGAACGAAATAAAGTCATGAAATACGATACAGTCATCATAGGGGCAGGCGCATCGGGGCTTATGTGCGCACTTAGTGCGGCCGGGCGCGGGCTGAAGGTGGCTGTTATCGACCACAACGTTTCACCCGGAAATAAAATACTCGTATCCGGAAACGGACACTGCAACTTCACAAACCTTGACTGCTCCCATGAAAACTTCGTCTCAAAAAATCCGCACTTCGTTAAATCAGCGCTCACTAATTTCGGGCCTTCTGATTTCATGGCAATGCTCGACAAAAACAAGCTTGCCTACGAAGAAAAAGAATCCGGAAGGATGTTCTGCAGAGGAACTGCCCGGCTTGTAGTGGAAATGCTGGCAAACGAATGTTTGACGGCTGGCGTAACTTTTTCCTTGGGAGCCAAAGTAACGTCCCTGAAAAAAGCCGATATCTTCGAGGTGAGATGTGCCGGTGCGGTTTTTACATCAAACTCCCTGGTGATAGCCACCGGAGGACCCTCGTTTCCCGAACTGGGCGCCAGCAATTTCGGGGCCGGAATTGCAAGACAGTTTGGAATATCTACCATAGAGACGAAACCGGCGCTCGTGCCTCTCGTCTTGGGCGGCATCGACAGAAAAACCTTTTCGATTTTGAGCGGAGTTTCTTTCAGGGGGCAAGTTTGCATCGGGAAAAAAACTTTTACCGATGACATTATGTTCACCCATCGGGGGCTTAGCGGCCCGGCTATCCTTCAAATATCTACATTCTGGAACTCAGACGTCAGGCTTCAAATCGACATTCTTCCAGACATCGACATCGAATCGCAACTTTTGGCAATTCGAAATTCTTCAGGCAAGACCATGACAAAAAATTTTCTTTCCGGATTCATTCGAAAATCATTTGCGAAAGTTTGGTGCGAAAAAAATAATATTTCGGAAAAGCTGGCCGATCTGTCCAACGCCAAAATCCGCGACATCGCAGATAGACTTCATCATTGGGAACCTGTCATCTCGGGAACCGAAGGAATAAACAAATCTCACGCCGTAAACGGCGGCGTTGACACCTCTGAAATATCCTCCAAAACGATGGAGACAAAGAAAATAAAAGGCCTCTATTTCATAGGGGAAGTTCTCGACGTCGTGGGACAACTTGGAGGCTATAACCTCCAGTGGGCTTGGTCATCGGGCGCCGCCGCCGGCAGGCATGTTTGTTGAGTAGGACATCCGCGCACCGGACGAACCAGTTATCATCACAAAGCTCCATTGGCGTTCATCCTCGAAACGATCGCGGCGATATGAGTTGAAGGCATCGTCGCAGAAAGTGCAGCTTTCGGATACATCGATATTTTCCGCAGAAATTCCTCCCCTTATGAGCAGCGAGCGATTTGCTTTCTTTAAATCTACGTGGCCATCACCTAATTTCCAACAGTCTCCTATATCCAGCTTGGAAAGCTTGGCAATGACCTCACCGCCCACCTCGTAGCACCTGCCGCATATCGCTGGACCTATTGCCGCAACACAATCTTGCGGATGAGTTCCAAATGTTTCCTGCATCGCACGAAGAACCACGCCGACGACATCTTCCACCGTGCCGCGCCAGCCAGCATGTATGGCTGCCACAGCGCGGCCTGTTTTTTCGACGATCAACAAAGGAACGCAGTCGGCGGTCCTTATAAAACAAACCAGGCCCGGCCGGTCGGTTATAAAAGCATCGCCCTCGAGCACCGGCCCCTTCTTCGGCCACATGAGATAGTGCACCGTGTTGCCATGAATTTGATTTGTCTCAACGATGAAGCGGTCTTTTTGCCCCAGCGCGTCTAGATATTCGACGTGGGTTTTGCCGCGCACACCAAAGCCGTGAACGACACCTCCCACACCGTCGATTAGTTTCGATTTGAGAAGATCTCCGGCTTTCGTTTCAAGTTTATACATGTTTCTTAAATTCCCTCAACCGCCCTAGCAATCCATATATATCCTCAGCCACCGGCGCTTCAAAGGTAAGGCGCTCTCCGGTTTTCGGGTGATCGATGGAAAGTCGCCACGAATGAAGCGCCGGACGATTGAGAGAGGACGCGATGGCACGAATCTCATCATTCGCCAGTTTCTTCAATTTCTTATCGCCCCCATAGGTAGGATCTCCCACCAAAGGATGGCCGGCCTCCGTCATATGCACCCTTATTTGGTGCGTTCTACCGGTACCTATAACTATCTCAAGCCACGACAGCGGCCCTTGAAATTCTTCTATGAGCCGCCAGCTGGTATGCGCCGCCCGGCCCTTTCTGGTTCGTGAAGAATGACGTTTACGGTCGCCCTCGCTGCGGCCTATGGGTATATCGATTTCTCCGCAATCATTCTTCATTTTGCCGAACACAAGCGCCACATACACTTTTTTCACCGTCCGATTCTGAAACTGACTGGCAAGGGCATTGTGCGAAGCATCATTTTTGGCCGCGACGATCACCCCGCTTGTTCCAGCATCCAGCCTATGAACTATGCCCGCCTTGAGTTCGCCGCCTATGCCGGATAGATCTTTGCAATGCGCAAGAAGCGCATTTACGAGAGTGCCGCTGTAATGGCCCGCTGCCGGATGCACCACAAGCCCCGCTGGCTTATTGACGACGATGATGTCTGAATCTTCGAAAAGCACGTCAAGCGGGATGTCCTCCGCCGTCGCGTCGGGTTCTATTAAAGGAGGTAGCTCAACAATAATCCGCTCGTCGGCGACAACCCGATGCGAGGCTTTGGCCGGTTTGCCTCCTGCCGATACATATCCCTTGTCGATAAGGCCTTTGACGCGCGAACGAGTAAGTTCGGGCAGGTGCGTCGCGACTAAAACATCCAGCCGTTTCCCCACATCGGCATCGGTAGCTATCAGTTTTTTTATTTCAAAATTCGCCATTTGCCCATGACTATAGGGATAAGCAGCACTGCATCAAGAAAAAAATTGAATGGTGGTCAGCTCTCGAGTTCGACGTTCCAGTAGCTAAAGTCTATCATGCTTACAAAGGGCTTCCATTCCTCGTATTTGGCTAGATTAGAAAGACCGGCATACGGCGTGGACTGCGGACGTGCAGGTTTTTTTAAAAGCCGCATTCCGGCCTCTTCGGGCGTTCGCCCGCCTTTGGACAGATTGCACTTAACACAACTTGCCACCACGTTTTCCCAGGTGGTGAGCCCCCCGCGCGAACGCGGAAGGACATGGTCGATGTTTAGCTGCCAACGCCTCATCTGGCTGCCGCAGTACTGACAGGTATAACCGTCCCTAAGAAGTATGTTCATTCGCGAAAAGCGAACCCGCCTTTTCGGCAATCTTTCGTAGCTTGCAAGAATCAGGACTCTGGGCACAAGAATCGTTCTGCCAACAAGGCCGACCGTATCGTCGTGAACACTTGCAGAAAGTGCAGCCCAACTCATGAAATCGAAGGTGCGAAATTCCTTATCAACGGCCTTGGCAATGCCGGCCGCAAACATGCAAAATGCCCGCTTCACCGTAACAATGTTGACGGGCATGTAGTTTTTGTTCAAAACCAGCACGGGGCTCGATAGCATTTGCGTATATAATAATCGACCAAGACGAAAATATCAAGCGGACGCTGATAACCAAAGATCTACTTCAACGCCCCTGTAAGCTCGCCGATATTTTGAAGATTTTCAGAGCTTACATAACACTCAAGCCCATCTATGATTTCGAGCGGAGACATGGGACTTACGAAATTTGCCGTGCCTATCTGCACGGCGCACGCACCGGATAGAAAAAATTCCAAAGCATCGCCGACGGTCATGATCCCGCCCATGCCGATTATTGGAATTTTCACCGCATTAAAAACATCGTGTACGAGCTTTAACGCCACAGGTTTTATAGCCGGACCCGAAAGGCCGCCGATTCTATTGGCCAGCACCGGTGTTCTCGATTTTATATCTATCGCCATCGCCGGTATCGTATTTATAAGGGAGAGTGAATCGGCCCCCTCCAAGGCGATGCCTTTTGCGATAGCGCAAATATCGGAAACCTGCGGCGAAAGCTTGACTATTACCGTGCGCGGAAAGACCTTTCTCACAGCTTTGGTAACCCGGGCCGCGGCCTTTGGATCGACGCCAAACTGCACGCCGCCGGATTTAACGTTGGGGCAGGATATATTTACTTCAACTGCGGGCACGTTCGTTTCTTCGGCAAGCCTTCGCGCAACTTCCGCATAATCACCTACCGTAGAGCCGAAGATATTCACGACAACCGTGGCGCCAGCCTTCTCGAGAAAAGGCAGTTTTTCAGAAATGAACTTCTCTATACCGACGTTGGCAAGACCTATCGCGTTTAACATCCCCGAGGCGGTTTCCACCACCCTCGGCATGGGATTGCCCTCGCGCGGCTTTAGGGAGATGCCCTTGGTCACGATAGCGCCAAGTTTTGAAATATCATAGAGCTCGCTCATTTCCTCGCCGTAGCCGAAAGTGCCCGAGGCAACCATCACCGGATTTTTCAGGACAAGCGAGCCTATCTTGGTTTCAAGCTTCGAGTTTACGGACATCAAACACCGGCCCTTCCCTGCAGGTCCTTACAAAATTGCCATCCAAATCCTTGCATACACATCCAAGGCAAACACCCACTCCGCAGGCCAGGTAGGCATCCTTGGAAATTTCGCAAAAAAGGTTTTTTTCGAGCGCCATCTTTTTAACCTTATCCAACAAACCGTCCGGACCGCACGCGTAGATGGCGAGCTCGCCTAGGCAAGAAAGTTCCTTTTCCAAAAGCTCGGTAACAAGACCCTTCTCGCCAAGACTTCCATCTTCGGTGGCAATGCGCAAAATAGCTCCCGATTTTCTGAGATGATCGACGTAAAAAACATCCTGAGAATTTTTTGCGCCTAGGTAGAGCCTTAAAGCGCATCCCTTCGAAACGAGCGAAGCGACCAGACCTATCATTGGGGAAAGCCCATAACCGCCTGCCACGAGCACCGCGATTTTTTGTTTTACACCCACAACCTGAGAAAGATCGAAACCGCGTCCGAGCGGGCCAAGCACCTCCACTTCGCTTCCGGCCTTCATCCCGACCATGGCCCGGGTGCCCTTTCCCACCGTCTTGTAAAATATCTCGGCAATTTCGTTTGATAGACCGGCTATCCCGAAAGGACGGCGCAGAAAAACTTCGCCGCGAGGAATTTTAAGCATCAAAAACTGTCCCGGGTCGTATTTCTTCCAACCTACGAAGAAGGTCATGCGATAGATTTGCTCCGTGATCTTTTCGTTCGAAATTATTTTGGTTTTTTGATCGTTCATGTGGCCTTTAGGTTAAGACGCATAAGCAGCGCATCTTCCATATCATCCCGATAATATCTTTTTCTAATGCCCACCGGTTTAAAACCCATCTTATCGTAAAGCCTTCTGGCTGGAACATTGGAAGGACGCACCAGAAGGAATATGTCAACCGCCTCCTTGATTGCCGCCCTTTTTAGCATGAAATCAAGAAGCGCGCGCCCTAGCCCCATCCTGCGCCACAACGGTTTGACCGCAAAGGTGTGGAACTCCACCTCGGAGGCGACAAATTGCATGAGCATGTACCCCACAATTTCGTCGCCTATCTTCGCAACAAAGCCTTCGACGGAATCCATCGCGAGCGCTTCTTCGTAGGACTGCCTAGACCACGGCGCGGTGAAGGATGAACATTCTATCTCCATGAGCGCGTCCAAGTCCTCGCTGCCGATTCGTTTAATTTGTATTCCGTCTATCGGATTTTTGGAACTCATTGCCTCGAAAGTACCGACTTTCCCAGATAGTGCGCCTTGCCGCCTAGCATCGCTTCTATCCTTAGCAGCTGGTTGTATTTCGATATCCGGTCTGAACGCGATGCGGAACCTGTTTTGATCTGACCGGCACTCGTACCTACTGCAAAATCGGCGATGGCATAATCGGATGTTTCACCGGAGCGATGCGAGATGACCGTGGTGTAACCCGCCTTTGTGGCGAGCTTCATACATTCAAGAGTTTCGGATACCGTGCCTATCTGATTTAGTTTTATGAGGATGGAATTGGCGACTTTTTCGTCGATACCCCTTTTTAGTCTTTCGGGATTGGTCACAAAGATATCGTCGCCTACGATCTGGATTTTATTCCCCAGCTTCTCGGTCATATACCTCCAGCCCTCCCAATCGTCCTCGGCAAGGCCGTCCTCTATCGAGACGATAGGATATCCTTCCACGATCTTCGCATACCAATCGACCAGTTCCCGAGCGGTTTTTTTCGGCTGCTGTTCGGCCGAGAGCACATAATGACCGTCTTTGTAGAATGTCGAAGCAGCGGAATCTATCGCAAGAAAGATGTCATGCCCAGCTTTGTAACCGGCGTTTTCTATAGCCTTCATTATGACATCTAACGCTTCCTGATTGGATTTGAGGTTCGGAGCAAAACCGCCTTCATCGCCAACCGAGGTGGAAAGCCCCATGCCCTTCAGAACCTTTTTGAGATTGTGGAAAACTTCGACGCCCATGCGAAGGGCCTCGTGAAAGTTTTTAGCGCCAGCGGGCATTATCATCCACTCCTGAATATCCACATTATTGTCGGCATGCTCACCGCCGTTTAGGATGTTCATCATTGGAACCGGCAGGACGCTTGCCGGTTTGTCGCCATAGAGCGTAGCGATGTATTCGAAAAGTTCCATCTTGTTGTAAAGCGCCGCCGCACGGGCCACGGCGAGAGAAACCCCAAGGATCGCGTTGGCGCCGAGCCTTGCCTTATTGGGAGTACCGTCTAGCTCTATCATGGCGGTATCGATAACCTTCTGGCCGGTGACCGGCAGACCCTTGACCGCTTTTTTTATCTTCGTATTGACGTTCTCGACGGCGTTTAAAACTCCCTTGCCAAGATATCTTCTCTTGTCACCGTCACGAAGCTCGACGGCCTCGTGTATGCCAGTGGAAGCTCCGCTTGGGACCGCCGCCCGACCCAAATATCCCCCCTCGACTAGAACATCCACTTCTACGGTCGGATTTCCCCGGGAATCGAGTATTTCACGACCGGTCACATCGATTATCTGCGCCACTTTTGACCTCCTGTTTAATTGTTTTTATCGGGCGACGAGGTAGCCTAGATGCCCTCAACTGTCAACTGGCTTGGACCTGAAAATCCTGTAAAAAATCTTGAAGAACACGACGATCAAGGAAAGTTTACGTCACGAACTCTGGCATTTCTTGGGTTGGTTTCTTCGAGCCGCATGTTCGTTGATGTGAGAGCTTTCTTTTTTCGTAACTATTCACGTGCCTATAGGAAAATGCTCATTTTACGTCATTCCGGCGAAAGCCGGAATCCAGAAGTGCTTGAAAATACTGGATCCCTGCTTTCGCAGGGATGACAGACACGTGAATAGTTACAAAATAAGCACAAAACATTTTTTATTATTGCTAAGTGAACCGCCGCGGACGTAGAATTACCACAGTTCAAAGAAGGCCTGCCCGCCATGCCAGCGAGGGCGAGGCAGGCGGGAGGGTGGTGCTATGGGACAGAAGATGACTTGGGAAGATATGAAGAGTGCGTTTCCGGATGAGTGGCTGCTCATCACGGATTACGAAACCGACGAGTGTGGTTGTGTGATCATAGGTACTGTGGAGAGGCACTCCATAGAAAAAGAAGAAGTTTTCAAATTGCCAGCCGTCGATAAAAACTGCGCTTTTAGATATACGGGAGAAAGCCAGTTTCCGGGCGGATGGAGGGCCCATGCGCAGCTTCACGGAATTTGATCCCCAACAACGATACATCATGCTTCAAATTTGCGTTGCCGATAAGAATGAGAAGACGAGAGATTTTCTTGCGTTGCTCGATACTGGGGCTCCAGCCACTGAGTTTTCCGATGATGTACTCCAGTATCTGGGTTTTCTTGAAAGTACGAATCAGCAGGTCACATTGCAACATGGTATGCAGACCCAGAAGTACGGACAAACTGTTCTTCCCCATGTTGAAATATGTTCTCACTCGATCAAAAATCTAAAAGTCTATGTCTCCCACTTTGAAAAATCGTGGGGCATTGATGCCTTGATCGGTCTCGATTTCTTCAGACAACTTAGGGTAACAATTGACTACAAGGCCGGTCAGATCATCACCGAGCCGTATGAAGAATAAATTCGCAAATTGTGCGATAAAGCACCCAAGCAAAAAAGGTCTCGCCTTTCGGCTCGACCTTTTTTGCTTCCTCCATTTTCTATTTTCCATGCATCCATTTTCTGACTGGCTCGGCCTTTTTTGTTGAAAAATGGAAAATAGAGGTCAATCATGAGCTTCCCTTTCGAAAACCTTGAAGTCTACCAAATGGCCCTCAATTGGGCCAGAGCAAGTGGAAGACCTCTGCAAAACACTCAGCGGCAACATTTTCAGAACCTTCATCGACCAGCTTTCCCGTGCATTCTTGTCAATTCCGCCGAAGGCAACGGCCGATATCAAGAATTTTATAATCAGCTCCAATCAATGGCTAAGATGCTGAGCGGATTATTTAGAACCTGTCGGGGAATGCCAAAAAAACAGCAAAAATGTCATTCCCGCGAAAGCGGGAATAATAAGATGACATTCGTTTGCTGATGGGTTTTTAGAGATGCCCTTTGGTTAGGCGGTTATGGGATTGATGCGCTATCGCGTATTCCGTATTGTTCGCGCTGTCGCTCTTGATCTTCTTCTTCATTGGCCGTCATGCGGTTTTGTATCTCTCTCATTTTTCTTTCATACTCACGCACCGGACCTGCCGCCGCCTGCTCCGCTTCTTGCTTACTTCGATATCCCGCCCTTGCAGCGTCGCGGGTTTCCCGGGCCCCATCCTTTGAGGTCTCGGCTGTATTCATTTTCTGTTCTTCAGTATTTAAGGCGGCAACGGCTTCGGACTCCTCACGTCTTTTTTCGGCAAGCTCCGCACGATAGTACGGATCGGCCCTCATCTGCGCATATCTGGCTTCGGTATCTCTAAGATTTTCCTCTTGGCCTTCAAGCCTCGCTTTCGTTTCAACCCAATCGGCCTCCACCCTTGCCACGGGATTAAGGGGCGTAGCTTCGAACAAGGCAGAACCGCCCGTCTTCGGAACACCCAAAAGCGCAGCATTCATGTTGGAAAAGGCCGCAAATGCGGACACAATGATTTTCCCCATATCAAGCTGGGTTTTATAAATCGCCTGAAGCTTGGCAAGTTCCTCTTCGTTTGAAAGTTTTCTTGCCCAATCCCAAAACTGAATCTGCAAAAAATCTCTTGTCTGCTTTATCTGCGACCTTATGGGATCTATTTGTTCCCGCACAAAGCTGGCGAGCTTATTTTCATTGCCCTTAACGCCATCTTCCGCACCTTCCAGGGCCTGTTTGCGCCCCCTGACCTCAGACTTTTCCGCATTTCTGTCGGACCGTGCCTGTTCAAAATCGTCTTTTTTATGCGCATATCCTTCCGCTGCGTCTTCAAGTTCGTTTCTCGCATTAGCAGTAGCAAGCCCCGCATTTTCTTGAGTTTCTCGGGCAGCGGTATGTTCTTCCTGAGCAGCACTCATCTCATCGCGCATACCGCCACGCTCGCCTTTAAGGGCCTCACGTTCCCCGTCAAGGGCCCTTATGCGATCTCTATCCGCTACTGTCATGGGCTGGCCGCCTGCGAACATACTTCCCTCCAATACTATTATCGGCAGCGGGCACCCCAAAGTTGCCCTCTCTCGATAAAAATATTTATCCAATAATTTCAAGTAGTTACAAGGTCAAAAACCCGGATTCGTCCCGCCCCCATCATTTTCTACAACGCCAGCATGCGGCCGAGCGCGAGGCTCGCGCCGACCTTTACGTTTTCATCCACAAATATCTCGTTTGATTTTCCGAGGTTGGCGAGGGTAAAGCAGAGATCGGCGGGGGAAATTTTAAACATATTGGGACACAAAGACCTCGCAAGCGGCACGACCTTCTTGCCCGAATTTTCGCGGGCGAGCCGCGCCACCATATTGATCTCGGTGCCTACGACCACGGTGGAACCATCCGGCGCATCTTCGACATATTTTTTTAGATAGGCGGTGGAACCGTTGCCGTCTGAAAGCGCCACAACCTCCGGAGAACATTCCGGGTGGACGATCACCCGGCATTCCGGATAATTCCTTTTTGCAACTGCGATATGTTCGGGCGTGAAGAGTGTGTGGACATGACAATGCCCGCGCCAGACTATCACCTTGGCCGAGCTTCCGGCAAAGGAGCCCGGGACGCGTTCGAAGGTCAGGGGATCGAAAACAGATACTTCCTTGGGCGAAATTCCCTTGGCTGCCGCCGTGTTTTTCCCCAGATTCTCGTCTGGAAGAAAAAAGATGCGCCGACCCTTTGAAAAAGCCCAATCGAAAGCCCGCCCGGCCGAAGATGATGTGCAGACAAGGCCACCGCGCAGACCGCAAAACGCCTTGATAGCGGCGGAAGAATTCATATAGGTGATAGGTATCAACCGGTCGGCAATTCCCATCTTTTCGAAATGATTCCAAGCTACCTCCACCTGATCGATCGTGGCAAAATCCGCCAGAGGACAACCGGCATCCATATCAGGAAGAAAAACCCGCTGGTCCTTTGCGGCTAAAATCACGCTTGCCTCGGCCATGAAATAAACTCCACAGAAGACTATGTATCGCGCGCCGGTTTCAGAACCGGCCTTGGCAAGCGCATAGCTGTCGCCTTGAAAATCCGCAAAGCGGATCACCTCGTCTCTTTGATAATAATGGCCGAGTATGCAAAGTTCTTTTCCCCACCTTTGCTTGAGGGCGAGTATCTTCGCGAATAATTCTTCCTCGTTCATTTCCTTGTATTTGTCAGTCGGCGCACCCATAGCTTCTCCGCTATTCATTGAAATACGAAAAAAATTCCTTTTCATCTATAATTTTCATCCCGCTACCGGCTTCGACAAGCTTTCTGGCTTTTGAAAGTTTCGAGCCCGCCCCGCCGCCGTCGCCCACCACCAAGAAATCGAGGGTCTTGCCTACCGATTGCGCAATGACGCCGCCTCTCTCCTCGGTCATCTTTTCCGCTTCACTGCGGCTCATCGTTTCAAGCCTTCCGGTGAAAAGGAAATTTTTGCCGGCATATCTCCAACCCGACCGCGCTCTCCCCGCCGCCGTGATTTTCATATGCTTCAAGAGTTTTTCGATGAGCGTTTTTTTTGCCAAAAGCCCGACTACCACCTCGCGAGCAATTACCGGACCTATGGTTTTAATGGAGGAAAGCTCCTCTTCATCGACCTCGAAAAGTTTTTCCACGCTTCCATAGCGCTCGAGCACCTTCGCGGCATGCTTGCCCAGCTCTCTTATGCCAAGACTTTGCAAAAATACGGACAGGGTGACGTTTCTTCCCTCGCGCAGATTAGCCACGAGCTTGTCGGCAAGTTTTTCGCCCATCCTTTCAAGGAGCAGAAGATCCTTGGCTGTCAGCTCGAAAAATTCGGAAGGCTCGGTCACCAACCCCTCTTCATAGAGCTTCTCTATGAGCTTTTCGCCAAAGCCATCTATACCGATAGCCCCTACGAAATGCTCAAGTTCACCGACCTTGCTTTTCAGACACTCCTTAGGATTTGTGCAGTATAGAAAATCGTCCTTGGCGGCCACCTTCGAACCGCAGGACGGACATTTCGCGGGAAGGTCGATCTTCGCCCCGCCCGGCCGAACCACCGATTCAAGATTTGGAATGACGCCGCCTCTCCGCGTCATGAGGACCTTGGCTCCCCGGGTAAGCCCCAGCTTATGCACCATTCCGGCGTTATGAAGCGAAGCGCGCCTGACCGTAGCGCCGGAAAGCATGACGGGTTCGACTATAGCGACCGGGGTGATGGCGCCGGTGCGCGAAACGCTCCATTCAACCTCCACAAGCGTGGTGGTTTCGGAGTCGCCCTGAAATTTATAGGCAATGGCATATCTTGGATGATGAGCCGTAATTCCAAGCCTGTCTTGCTCGGAGATTTCCTCGGCTCGAAAGACGACGCCGTCTAGCTCGTAATCGGCCAAAGCCCGGCGCGAAAACATGTCCCTAAACTCATCTTGCATCCGGTCACGATCGACTTTTTTCCATTCAACCACAGCAAAACCCAGTTGTTCGAGCGCATCGAATCTTTCCGACTGGGTCTTTACGTGGGTCCCGATGAGATCATAGGCAAAAAACGAAAGATTATACTGGGCGGTTTTTTCAGGATCTTTCTGCTTTATCGCACCCGCCGCGAGGTTTCTGGGATTTGCAAATTCACCGCTGTATTTTTCAAAAACCGAAAGAGGCATATAGATCTCGCCGCGAACCTCGACGTTGGACATCGCTATTTTTTCGGGTATCGATTTTATTTTACGGATGTTTCGCGTGACCTCCTCGCCCTCGAGACCGTCACCGCGGGTTGCGGCAAGGAAAAGTGCTCCGTCTCCTCCGTAGCGCAATGACACGGCACAGCCGTCTATCTTGGGGCTTGCAACCACCGCCCCGTTAAACTTTCCGGCCCACGACGAAAGCGCCTTCTCGTCGTAGCATTTATCGAGCGAGAGCATGGGAGTTTGATGGCGTATCTTGCCGCCTCCGGGCTTTGCATCCGAAATAATTTTTGAAAGGATTTTCGATTCCGGCCTGCGCCTTCTTAATTCTTCAACTAAGCTATCGAATTCATAGTCGGAGATCTGGGGGGCATTGTCTCTAAAATAGAGGCGATTGTGTCTTTCAACTTCCGCCTCCAGTTCCCCGGTTTTCATTTTTTTCCATCGATTTTCCATACGCTTCGCCGATTATCGGCCACCTTTTCGCTTTCCTTTCGGCATATCAGATGTTAAAAACTCTTTCGCTTCATAGCAAAATCCCTTGTTATTTCAATCGGATTCGTATTTGAAAGCGAACGCGTAAATAGGGGGAAAAAAGAAAATGGCCATAAATACCTATACTCTTCAAAACGGCATGCAGGTCGTTTTAGAGGAAAACCGGACAGCGAAAGTTGTGGCGTTTAACGCGCTTATAAAAGTGGGCAGCGTATATGAAACGGCAAAAGAGTCCGGCATCTGCCACGTGATAGAGCACATGCTGTTTAAGGGCACACCATCGCGGCCGAATGGGACGATCGCCATGGAGGTGGAGGCGGCCGGCGGCGACATAAACGCCTACACATCTTTTGACCAGACCGTATTCTATATCAACATGGCCTCGCGGTTCGCCGATGAAGGCCTCGAGATACTAGCCGACGCCATAAAAAATCCCCTTTTCGACGAGGAGGAGCTGGCAAGAGAAACCGAGGTCATCCTGGAAGAGATAAGACGCGAGCAGGACAGCCCGGCGCGCATGGTGGGCGAATATCTTTTTCAAAATTCCTTTAAGGTTCACAATTACGGAAGACCAATAATAGGATTTCCTGAAACCGTAAAATCCTTCACCCAAAAAACTCTCCTGGACTTTTACAGAAAATGGTACACGCCGGCAAATACGGCCTTCATCGCCGTCGGTGATTTCGATGAAAAAAAGATGCTGGCCCGCATTGAAAAAACTTTTAGCGATTTCAGCGGAGGCAAAAAACCAGAGGCAAATCTCAAATCCGAACCGGCACAAAATTCGCCGCGCCTGATTTTAAAAGAGATGAACGTGCAAAGCGCGTATTTCGCCTTGGGGCTACACATTCCCGCCATCACCCATCCAGATGTCCCCACCTTGGACATCATGGCTCACATACTAGGCGGCACCGATTCATCGAGGCTGGAGCAACAGGTAAAAGAAAAAAAACGCCTTGCCCACAACATCTACAGTATAGCCTACACGCCCAGATATCCGGGGCTTTTATACATCACCGGCATGTGTTCCGACCGGGAGCTGCTTTGCACGATAGAGGCCGTGCGCGAAGAAACCGTTAAGATGATGACGTCTCCGGTCACAGCCGCGGAACTTTCAAGGGCAAAAATAAACTTGAGATCAACAGAGATTTACGAAAAAGAGACCGTCGGAGGTCAATCGTCAAAGATAGCGTCCTACATGGCGATAGCCGATAGCCACGAATTTGAAAAACGCTACTTTCAGATGATGTCGGATGTCACCTCCGAGGACGTGCGAAATATCGCTCAAAAATATCTTTCATTATCGAAAGCGACATTTGTTGCCGTCGTTCCTGAAAAATCGAAATGGCCGAGCCAGAAAAACGTCCTTCGCAACGCCCTTTGTCTTGAAGGACGAAAAAAATTCGCAAAGGCTGCATCCTTTGCATCCAAACCGCAGGTGATAAAACTGCAAAACGGCGCCAAGCTGATAGTCCGGGAAAACCACAAACTCCCCACGCTCGCCATCTGCGCGGCTACGCTTTCGGGAACGAGAATGGAAACGCGCCGAAACAACGGCATATCCACCCTCCTGGCAAAAACCATGGTCAAAGGCACGAAAACGAGAAACGCCCTAGCCATAGCACGAGACATAGAAAAAATAGCCGGACACGTAGGCGGTTTTTCCGGAAGAAATACCTCGGGGGTAAAAAGCGAATTTCTAAGCGAACACCTTCACGACGGCCTTTCGCTTTTCTGTGACGTACTTTGCAATCCGGCATTCGAAAACTTCGAGGTAAAAAACGAAAAAGAGATCATCCTCAAGGCGATAAAGGATCAGGAGGACAATCTATCTTCGCTGGCCTTTGCGAAATTCCTCGAAAAACTTTTTCCGAAACACCCCTATGGGCTTGCGGCTCTTGGAACGGCAAAGACCGTAAAGGCTTTGGGAAGCGATGACCTAATCAGACACCATTCAAGGACGATGCGCTCGGGCGACATGGTAATCACAGTTTCCGGGGACGTGAACCCCGATGAGGCCAGAAATTTGATAGAGGAAATGCTCTCTTGCATGCGCCCGGGAAAGAAGAATCTGCCAAACCTTCGTCCTGACAAAAAACCCGATTCTCCGAAGGAAGCCTCGCTTACAAAAAAGAACAAACAACAAACGCATATAGTTCTGGGATTTCAGGGTACAACCTATAAAAACGAAGACCGGTTCGCGATGGCAGTGTTAAACAACATCCTTTCCGGACAAGGCGGCAGGCTTTTTCGCGAACTGCGGGACAAGATGAGCCTTGCCTATGCGGTCAACTCCGTGCATCAGGAAGGAATAGAACCCGGATTTTTCGCGATTTATCTGGGAACCGATCCCTCGAAGGAACAAATCGCCATAGACGCCATAAAAAGAGAGCTAAACGCGATCCGTACAAACCTGATTTCCCCGGAAGAGCTGGATCGATCCAAGAGCTATCTGGCGGGAACCTACGAACTCGAACTACAACGAAACGACTCCCTTGCCAACATGTACGCATTCTACGAGCTCTACGGTTTGGGTCTCGACGAAGTTGATCTTCATCCAAAAAAGATAATGAAGGTCAGCCGCAACGACGTATTCGAAACGGCCCAAAAATATATAGATCTCAACGCCTACACCATGGCAATCGTAAGACCTGCGTGATGCGTTTAAAAAAATCGACAAGGCTCTTCGCGACGACAAGAAAAGCGAATTCTCCGACAGGATCGAATTAGCAAGAGGTGTGATGTTTCGAGATTTGACAGGAGCACCCGCGAAGTGAACCTCGTAGTTCCTTTACAAAAAGCATCGGAAACACGATGTCGCTTACGCAGCAAGGCACCCATACGGATATGAATAAAAATACAAACACGCCCAGGTAAACAGCCGGAGCCGTTACCGCGCCCATGGCCATCATCATATGAAAAAGCGAGGCCCACGTGCTCACCAGCACGTGCGCCGAATGAGGCAGCTTGGTGAAAGGCGCAAAATAAGCTATAACCACGCCTGCGATCGCCAGAGGATTGACTATCCACCACTCCTCGATAAAACCTATATGGACATGACCATGGTGCGGCAGCTCGAGCATCAGCTCGCCGACATAGGGAATGATAGAATCGCTTAGCGTGCCGATAAGCACCGCGCCACCGTATCCTATGAGAAGCAGCTTTAAAAATCCCGCTCCACGACCGGTTTCTTTCTTTATATGTATGTTGAACAAAGATGCAGTGACTATGGCGCTGAAAAAAACATGCGCCGCATGAAAGACATAGAAAAGGACATAGGAAACCTCTTGCGAGATACCTTTGACAAGAAACATGAGCAAAATCCCGCTCAGCGCGCCAAACATCGTAAACGGCGCGTGATTTTTCAGTTCTCTTAAAATTCTTTTCAACATAGATTTAGAAGTGCTCTTTGGATATTTTACTGATTCATCGACATCAAAAATTCTTTATTGGTCTTGCATGACCCCATCTTGCCCAGCAAAAACTCCATGGCGTCGATTTGGTTGAGCGGCTGGAGCATTTTGCGCAAGATCCAGACTTTGTTAAGTTCCTCTTCGTTGAGCAAGAGTTCTTCCTTTCTGGTGCCGGACTTGTTGATGTCCATGCAGGGGAATATTCTCTTCTCCATGAGCTTGCGATCCAAATGTATTTCCATGTTGCCGGTGCCTTTGAATTCTTCGAAGATAACTTCGTCCATGCGGCTGCCGGTGTCTATTAGAGCTGTGCCTATGATCGTTAAACTTCCGCCCTCTTCTATGTTTCTGGCGGCACCGAAAAAACGTTTGGGCTTGTGCAGGGCATTGGAATCTACACCGCCTGAGAGAATTTTTCCCGAAGGAGGAACAACCGCATTATAAGCTCTGGCAAGCCTGGTAATGGAATCTAGCAAAATCGCCACGTCCTTGCCATGTTCTACAAGCCTCTTGGCTTTTTCTATCACCATCTCGGCCACCTGAACGTGCCTTTGTGCCGGCTCGTCAAAAGTGGAGCTTACCACCTCCGCTTTGACCGAGCGCTCCATATCGGTGACCTCTTCGGGCCTCTCGTCGATTAGCAAAACTATCATCACCATTTCGGGATGATTGGTCGTAATCGCATTGGCGACATCTTGCAAAAGAACCGTCTTTCCGGCTCGGGGGGGCGAAACTATAAGAGAGCGCTGCCCTTTGCCGATGGGGGTGAAAAGGTCCATGACCCTCGTTGAAAAATTGTCGCTCCTGGACTCCAGACTTATCCTCTCCTCCGGATAAAGCGGCGTGAGATTGTCAAACAACGTCTTGCCTCTTGCCTCCTCGGGCGTGCTGTCGTTTATGTTTTCGACTTTAAGCAGGGCAAAATATCTTTCGCCCTCCTTGGGCGGACGAATCTGTCCTGATATCGTATCGCCGGTCCTTAGGCCAAAGCGTCTTATCTGGGACGGCGAAACATAGATGTCATCGGGCCCCGGAAGATAGTTGTAATCGGGCGATCTCAAAAAACCAAAACCATCGGGCAGGGTTTCTAAAACACCTTCGCCGAAGATCGCTCCGTTCTTTTCAGAATGTGCCTGCAAAAGCGCAAAGATGAGTTCCTGCTTCCTCAAATTCGGCGAATTTTCGATATTCATGTCATTACCCATGCTGATGAGTTCGCCGATCTTCTTCTTCTTGAGTTCGTTTAAATGCATATTGTCCTGTCTCCTAAAGGATAGGTTTGCGGAAATGCCCTGACGCGGGCGAAAAGATGCTCGTTGAGAAAAAGATAGGCTCTTTGGGATTCATAAAAGCTACAAAAAATTCCTTAAGCTTAAGATCAAATGCACCCGAAAAACAGAAGCAACCTGAAAAAAGACCGGGAAACTCCCTGATTATGGATAGTTGCGAATAGATCAAGCGAAACAAAAAAACCCTTCCGACAAGCGCCGGTCTAGATAGCCACATTATGCTTTCAAGTCAAGCACTTTGATCTTTTCACAACTTGACAAAGCTTCCAGGGCCTGTTAGGCTCCTCCAAATTTCTTTTATTTTACAGATAGTTAGACGAGGTGATGGCAACCCGGATGCAAATCCAAGGAGGTTCATTAAAATGACCACAAAGCCAAAGGCTAGGCCTTTCACCAAGATGCACGGAATAGGCAACGACGTTATAATTTTCGATTGTCTCAAATCGGTCTTCCCAAATCCCTCGCATCTGGCAAAAAAACTTTGCAACAGGCATACGGGAATAGGCGCAGACCAACTAATTCTTGTGATAAAGTCAAAAACCGCCGATTTCGGGGTTCGCTTTTTCAATCCCGATGGATCCGAAGCCGAGATGTGCGGCAATGGGCTGAGATGCGTTGCTCGTTACGTCAAAGACCACAAGCTCTCCGCCAAGAAAGAGCTCGTGTTCGAGACGGGTGCCGGTCTTAAACGCGTAAAATTTTTCGGAAAGCTCGTGGAGGTAAACATGGGCGAGCCTATAATGAAGGGCAAAGAGATCCCGGTGAATCTCTCAGGCCGGGTAATAAACCGCCCTCTCAAGACCGACTCCAAGGAATTTCGCATCACCTGCCTGTCGCTTGGCAATCCACATTGCGTGACGTTTCACGAAAATCTCGCCGACTTGCCGCTTAACCAGTACGGTCCGTTGCTAGAAAATTATTCGATATTTCCCAAAAAGACGAACGTGAGTTTCGTCAACGTCATCAGCAAAAAGGAAATTCATCTCAAGGTCTGGGAACGCGGCGCCGGCAGTACGCTGGCCTGCGGATCGGCGGCTTGCGCTTCTGCCGTGGCATCGGTTCTTAACGGCTACACAGACAGGAAGATGATCGCAGTGCTGCCGGGCGGCAAACTCGAAATAGAATGGAACCAGAAAGACAACTGCATATATATGAAAGGTCCTGCTGAAGAGATATTCACAGGAGAGATATCCATTTAGCTTTGAGATGGATGTCAAAAACCATAAAGGCCGCTTAAAAAACCCGCATTTTTTATCAGGACATCTCTAAAAAGCTGCGCGGTTCCTGCTGTCTGATAAAATTGGAAGGGTGTTCTGGCCGAACACCCTTTATTTTGAGATGAAAGAGGTAACGATATGACATTTAAAGGATCGATGGTGGCTATAGTCACCCCCTTTAAAAACGGAAAAATCGATGAACCTGCGCTTCGCGCCCTAATCGAATGGCAGATAAAAAGCGGCACAGCTGCGATAGTATCCTGCGGAACGACCGGCGAAGCCGCAACGCTCGCACCGGAAGAACGCGAAAAAATTACGCACCTAGCCGTAGAGCAATCTTCTGGAAGAATTCCCGTGATCGCGGGAGCGGGCAGCAATTCCACCGACACGGCAATAAAACTCTCTAAGGATGCAATGAAAGCCGGAGCCGACGGACTGCTTCACGTAACTCCCTATTACAACAAACCCACTCAAGAGGGGCTGTTCAGACATTTTCTGGCCATATCGGAAATGGTCGATATCCCCATAATCTTGTACAATGTGCCTTCCAGAACCGGCGTGAACATGAAGGCTGAAACGGTGCTGCGCTTGTCTTCGTGCAAAAATATCGTGGGCGTAAAAGAGGCCTCCGGCGATATCTCGCAAATATGTCAGATAATATCCGGCGCACCAAAAGATTTTTGCATTTTTTCTGGCGAAGATGCGCAAAATCTCGAGATCTATCGGGCGGGCGGAAAAGGCGCTATATCGGTAACCGCCAACGTCGCACCAGAAAAGGTGGCCTTGGTGTGGGATCTGCATATAAGCGGAAATGCAGACGGCGCACTAAAACTTCAGACCGAAATTCAGGATCTTAATAAATCGATGTTCATCGAGACCAATCCAATCCCGGCAAAGACCGCGCTGTTCCTTATGGGAAAAATACATGAGGAGTTTCGTCTGCCCATGACTCCCATGAGCGGCGAAAACCGCGAGAAACTCACACAAGTTCTTTCAAAATACGGACTCACGAAATGATAAAAACGATAGTCACAGGCGCAAAGGGTCGCATGGGTTCCTTCATAGTCTCGCTTATAGGAAACGATCCTTCCTTTGAACTTACCGCCGGAATAGACATTGAAGACAATCTCGCCGACTTCATAGAAAACTGCGATGTAGTAATAGACTTTTCAGCGCCGTCATCTTCGGCTGAAAACGCAATCTTGTGCGCCAGAAATAAAAAACCCATCATTATAGGCACCACGGGGCTTAGCAACGCGGAGGAAGGTGCGATAAAAGGAGCGTCAAAAGATGTGGCCATAGTTTATTCGCCCAACATGAGCATAGGTGTGAATGTAATGCTAAGGCTTATACGCATAGCCACCCAGACCCTTGGCGAGAACTACGATATCAACATCGTAGAATCGCATCACCTGATGAAAAAGGACAGACCCAGCGGAACGGCAAATAAAATGGCGCAGGTGATCTTGGAAGGCTTAGGCGGCAACAAGGAAGTATCCCATTACGAGGAAGCAATGGCCAAGCGCAAGGTCGATGATCACAGCATAAGGATATGTTCCATACGCGAAGACGAGGTGGTGGGCGATCATGAAATCGAATATCGGGGAACAGGCGAATCCATAAAAATATCTCATCACGCATCAACGCGAAAGATATTCGCCGAAGGTGCAGTACGTGCCGCCAGCTGGATAATAGACCGGCCCGCCGGACTCTACACCATGGAGGACGTACTTTTTTTGAAAACTTGCGCATAAAACACCCTGAAAAACCTAAAAATCACTGTTTCGGCGACGTCCATGCGAGCCCCTCTAAAGATTTCACACCTCTAAAGATTTCACACCTCTAAAGATTTCACACCTCTAAAGATTTCCTTGTAGAGACTATCTTGTATGCTATAGAGCACAGCAGATTATGATGAGGTTTATCTTAATAGCCGTTTTGGCGTACGTCCTCTACCGTCTTTGGAAGAAGGCAGGCCGAAAACCGCAGGCATCGATAAAGAAAAGCATATCGGCCGGCGAAATGGTGGCGTGCTCCAGATGCGGAACTTTCATTTTGGCAAGCGAGGCAAAGCAAAAAAACGGGGATTTTTTCTGCAGCGAAAGCTGCCTGAACGGAAATTGATTTTCAAAATCACCCAAGGAGGCAAGAAAAAATGAAGATTTTTATCGACACGGCCAATATCGAGGAAATACGCGAGGCGAATACAATGGGCATCTTGGACGGCGTTACGACCAACCCGTCGCTCGTCGCAAAAACCGGCAAGACCTTTTCCGCGGTGATAAAGGAAATATTAAAAGAGATACCAAATAAGCCGGTCAGTCTTGAGACCACCGCCTTGGATGCCAAGGGGATGATAGATGAAGGAAAAAAACTCGCCGATCTGGCCCCAAACGTGGTTTGCAAGATTCCCTCCACAGTCGAAGGACTCAAAGCGATCCGGGCGCTGGCTAATATGAGCATAAAGACCAACGCAACCCTTTGCTTTTCGCCAAACCAGGCAATGCTGGTTGCAAAGGCCGGAGCCACCTACGTAAGTCCCTTCGTGGGGCGGCTAGACGACATCTCCCAGCCGGGCATGGGCCTCATATCCGAAATAGTCGGCATCTACGACAATTATGATTTTACTACCGAGATAATCGTAGCGAGCATTAGAAACCCGATACACGTCGTCGAATCGGCGACAATGGGCGCGGATATTTGCACAATACCGCTTTCTGTCATCAAGCAACTAATGAACCATGCCCTCACCGACCTCGGCATAGAAAAATTCTTGAAGGATTGGGAAAAGGTGCCAAAATAATCCGCTTTTTCCCGAATGAAAAAAAAGTTCGGAGGAAGATATGGCCTTCATAAACGACAACAGCAAAGAGATAAACTGCAAGATCGTCTATTATGGCCCACCCCAGTGTGGAAAATCGACGAGCCTTCGCTACATTTACGATGTCGTGCGAAAAGGCGCCAAGGGCGAGATGATTTCCTTAAGTCAGGAAAACGACAAGACCTTGTTTTTCGATTTTGTACCGCTGTCGCTTGGCAAAATACGAGGCTACGACATAAGACTTCACCTCTACACCGTACCCGGCGATGTCGGATATCAGCAAAGCCGCCAGCTGATTTCAAAGGGAGTGGACGGCATGGTTTTCATGGCCGACTCGAGACTTGAGATCATGAACGACAACCTGGGAGCACTTCGGGGTCTTAAAGAAATTTTAACCGGTGACGGACTCGGATGGGGGAACATTCCTGTCGTGTTACAGTATAATAAAAGAGACCTTCCAAATGCCATTCCCGTGAAAGAACTCGATGTATATTTAAATTCCGAGGGCTTTGAAACGTTCGAGACCATTGCCACCGAAGGCAGAGGCGTTTATGAAGTCTTCTCGGCGATCTCCAAGACGGTGCTAAAAACTCTTTAATGGGGGATCTCTAAGAACCACTCATCAGCTCGCGTTACCCCATTTTATTGCCCCATCCCAAGCATCTTCTTGAAGATTTCAAATTTATCGCCGGCCCATTCCCAACCCGACCATCTTTCCACGAGATTCATATCCACTTCGTTTTTCGAAGCGACGGCAATGGCGTCCTTTAGGGCAGATTCGCTTCCGAAACGGTAGTACATCGACAACCTCTGGCGGACGCAATCGGTAGGATTGAGCATTCTAAGTTCTCCCTTGCCGGATTTAAACAGATGAATATTTTCCACCATCGCGTCACCCACGACCACCGGAGGCGGCATAAAACTCACCTCGTATTCAAGCGCTTTGTTCCCGAAAGTCCGGTGTACAAGACAGGTAAAACCAAGGCTTCGCATAACCGCCTCTATCCTATCCACGAGATATTCGCTTATGACAAAATCAAGGGATTTCGAATCCACAAGCCCCTCTGAATATATTGCGGCACAGGCTTTCCCGGTAAGTACTGGATCAAAGCCCATAGCGGACAGATGAGAACAGATGATCGTTGCAACGCTTTTTATATTCGATTTTTTAGGAATGTTTACCTTGGAAATCTTTTGGGTCCGGCCGACCACCCGCGCGCGCGCCTTGGTGGCCGAAGTTTTCGAAAAGGCGCCGGTGGTATCTTTCGATTTTCCGGTACGCAATTTTACCGGCCTTGTTTGACCTGCCTTCGCCGTTTTTGAAAATGTTTTTTTAGCAGAGGTTTTTTTAGCGACCATTTTCTTTTTTTCTTTCAGGACGACTTTTTTCTTTGCGATTTTCTTTTTCGTGACAGCCTTTTTCTTTGCTCGTTTTTTTGCCAGATTTTTCATTGTTTTCTTTTTCATGGCACGCCTCTTTTTTTTAAAAATTATCGCATCTAGCCTATCATCGATTCTATTCGCTCAAAAAGCGCCTTCTTAACAATAGGCTTTTGCAAAAATTCCACCCGTTTTTCGATCTTTCTAAAACCCTCAAGAAATTCAGGGCCAAGAACGCTGACCACTATTATGGGAAGGTCCTTCGTTTCAACAACGCTCTTTAAATAAACAAACAGCGTGTCACCCGACATCGGTTCCATTATTATATCCATTACAACGAGATCAAACTCGCATTCATCGAGCTTTCTTATGGCTTCTTGCCCGTCACTGACGATGGTTATTTCGTAGGCCGGTTCGTTTTCAAAGTAGGACTCATATATGGTTTGCATGTCCTCCTGATCCTCAACTATGAGTATTCTATTTTGTTTCGACATGAGCCCCTCCTGATTCTGCAGGAATTTCAATAACCACAGTTACGCCTTTTCCTTTTCCCTCCGAAAATATTTCGAAACTTCCGCCCATCCGGCAGGCGATTTCGGAGCATATGGAAAGACCAAGCCCTATGCCGGGAACCGCCGGATTTACCCGGAAAAACTTCTGCTTCACCATGCCAACGTCGGCTGCGGAAATACCGCATCCTGTATCCCTAACCTTAACCTCGACAACATTGCCTTTTCGTTTTGCAGAAATGTATATTTCGCCGTCACTCGTAAACTTCACGGCATTATCCATTACGTTTCTAAAAAGCGTTTTAAGATCTCCGATGTCGGCTATTGCTGCATCCGCATCCGAAGCGATGTCTATTGTAACACCCAGGTTTTTCAGGGCCACCTGGTCCTCAAACTTGCTTGTGATCTCGTTTATGATGCCCGAGAGCGATACCTTTGATATCGTAGGCCCTCTCCCCTGAATAGCTATGGATTCGAGTATGTTGTCTAGATCGTTATTGAGTGTTTTGAGATTAAATCGCATCATCCCAAAGGATTTTTTAACCATGCCCCAGTTTCCGCTTTCTATTGCTATCCTCAACATCTCGTTTGCCATATCTATCATAGCAACCGGCGTCTTTATGGAATGGCTGAAATTTCTGACAAGCGAATCCCGGATTTGTTCGCTTTTTACCCTCTCGGTGACGTCTATGGTTATACCCCAATAGCCCGAAAGCCCGCCGCCCTTACCCACAACGGGTATGCCGCTTGTGGAAAGCCATCTCACCTCGCCGTTTTTGTGCAGGCTTCTGCTCATAAATTCGCGCATCTTTGCGCCGTCCCAGACATTTTTAAAGACCCGGCTTTTAAGTTCTTCCCGGTCATCGGAATGAAAAAGGTCATAGAAGTATTTTTTACCCACAACCTCCTCCGGTTTGTATCCCAGCATCTTCTCAACAGCGCTCCCCGAGTAGGTATAAAGCCCCTCCGTGTTAAACTCCCATATCCACTCGCGAAGCTCGTGCGCGAGGACGCGCATTCTTTCCTCGGAATTTATTTTCGCTATTTCCGCTTCCTTGGCCTCGGTAACATCGCGCGCAGTACATATAAAACTCCTGACCTTTCCGGAACTATCCCGGACTATTCTATGCCACCACGCCAAAAGCCTTTTCGCGCCGTCCCTCCTTCTCTGCCAATTTTCAAGATAGAGAACTCCGCTTGAACCATCAAGTATCGGACGCATGACCGTGCGTGGCGAAACCTCGCCTTCGAAAAACTCCAACGAATTTTTCCCAACGACCTCCGGGCCGAAAAAGACGTATGCGGCATCATTCGCCCAAGTATATATGAGATTTTCGTTCATCTCCATGATGATGTCGGGGACAAGAGCAAGTATTGCCTCGTATTTGGCCGAGAGGCGATCCACCTCGGAATAGACCTCTCTAAAGTGCGTCACGTCCTCGGCAACAATTAGATAACAAGCTCCTGCTGGATACTCACCTTCTACAAGCGAAATCTTGAACTGGCACATAAAATAATTTCCGTTTCGCTTTTTAACCCGAAATTCAAACCTGTTGACGGAATTATTTTTGAGTTCGCGCATCACATACTCGAAGTCATCGGCGGCCATCAGGACTCTTGAGACTTTCTTGAGAAGCACGTCATTTGCGGAAACAAAACCGTAAATTCCGGCAAGAGCGTCATTCGCCAGAAGTATAGTTCCGGAATCATTCACGATGGCACAGCCGTCTATCATCGAATCTATCGTCTGCCTGACATCCGGGACCAGGATCTTGTTTTTTATTTTTCTTTTAGACATCCGCTCCCCGCAAAAAAAATCGACGACCTCCGCATGGTATTGATAATCGGCTTTTTTTGCAAGGAAATGAAGGATTTGCGCGATAGCTGGAGAACAAAGTCGGTTGGATTATTCTTCCAAGGCTTGGCATCTTTTGATACCGGAATCTATATGCTCGTGATACGCCGGGTCGGCCCTGACAAACCGTTTTTTAAGATCACGATATATTCGAAGCGCGTCTTCGCAACCCTGATACAGCTCCACCATCTTCGCATATTCAATTTCGTTTTCGACCTGTGCGGAATCGGGTTTTTCGGCTCGGGAAGGCTCATCGTTGAAATCTTCACCTGCCGGCCTTGCCCACCTGCCGTCAAGATAACTCCAATACTCTGCGATGCTATTTTTTTCCGGTTTGTAAACGGCGGCTGCATATTGCGGAGGTGAAGCCATAACGTCAGCATAACCTGAGCTTTCTTTCTCGAAGGATGCCGGCACCGGCTCATCTTTCAAGTTATCACCCCACGATCTGTAAAAATAGATGGCAGCAAATACTGCAGCTGCAAACAAAATCGCCGCGACTATTGCCCCCGGAATAGGCCTTTTGTTGATTCGCAACGCAAAGGTGCGACTCGCTAAAACGATCGCCTCACCATCTTTTAAAATGCCCTTTTGAGAACACATGTATATCTGCGCTTGTGAGGACACCGCTTCGTATTGAAAGCCTCCCCGGCGCCGGGAAAAAACCATATAGACGACACCTGAAAGATCCGGGTAATCCAAAAGTTGAGCGTGAAGTTCAACACCAGAAATACACAGATAGAATTTCCTGCATCCCGCAACCCTTACAGATGAAACTGCCAGACCGGTTTTGATATCGACAAGACTTACCTTCATGAAACACCCTTTTGGCAAAACACCATGCGTAATAAACATTCCGGAATCACACCCAAAAAGAAACCGTCTGGAGCGTTTCTTATAGTGCCTATCCACACCCGGCATCCGCGAAATACCTGCCAAAAAGCACATGCCCCATGCCTTCTAGCCGAGATGACCGAACCAAGGGCCGCCCGGGAAAGTTCCTCAGGCAAGATATCTATAAGATGAAGCTGATGCTCCATAGGCACATAACCCGGGCCGTCATGCCCAGCTGTCTGAAAACTAAATGCCGGACCGGAAAACTCTAAGACGCTAAAGTCTCGGCCCAACGCACAAACTGAAAACCCCAACTCCAAAAGGGCCTCGCCGATAGACGAAAACCTCGCATCACCTAAGGAGCGCATCGACACCCCCTTGCAGATACCTAACGACCAGCGGACCAAAGACCACGAGGATCGTAGAAGGCATGATAAAAAAAACGAGCGGAACGAGAGCCAACTGCGAGTTCCGGCCGCCTTTTTTGAGGGCAAGCATGATCCTTTTTTGCCTGAGTCTTTTGGCCACATCCTCTAAAATATCCGCAGTTCCAGAACCCATACGGTCGGCCCCTATTACAAAGGAAAGTACGCTTCTAAAATTCGCAGACGGAGTGCGCCGGGAAATGTCTTGCAGCGCCTCCTGCCTTCCCAGACCTGCCGCCATGAGCCTTGAAAGCCCGGCTATGTCGTCTCTTAAAGCCCCGCTTCCAGCCACGACGCGCGAGCGAATAATCGATTCAATGATGTCAACGCCTGAACGCGCAAGCAGCGATGCCATATCGAGCAAATCCGGAAGATATTTTTCCGTATCGGCCGTCCTCTTTTTTATCCTTTCGCCGGGAATGATTATCGCGATGGACAGCGCGACAATCGTTCCAACAATAATCGACGAAAAAACGGCAAAACCTGCTATGACGATGCAAAACAAGATGGCCAAGATCATGAGAACAATCGAAAATGCGACATACATCCGCGCCGTATAGAACCTGCCCAAACCCGAAAAATCCATAATCCTTTCAAGCTCGTCCATTTTCCACGTAAACGCCGAAAGAAATTTCTCAGCACGCATGGCCGGCAGATAAAATAATTTCAAAACTGCGGGGAGCCCTAAACATTCTTCGGAAATATTTCTTGATATATCTATTTCACGCGCAAGGTTTTTAAGGACGCCTGATACGCATAGCCCCCAGACGAACACGAAAAGCATGAACAGAAAGCGAAAAATCAATCATCCTCCTTAAAAAGTTTTTTAAGAGACAAAAAACCCAAAAGCTGCAGGACAAAGGCTGCTGCTAAAATAGCCCTGCCCGACCTGAAATTTAAAAGAGGTGAAACGTAATCGTAGTGTATGAGCGAAAGGGCCATGAGCATAAGCCAAGGCATGGCCCCAAGAATTACGGCCTGATATTTGTTCTGCGCGTTTTGCGCATCTATTCTGCCGCGCACCTCTATCCTTGCGGCGGAAATTTCGGCTATTTTTTCTATCATCTCCGACATGCTGGCTCCGGCCGCTCGGAGCGCTATTGTCGATTCCACAAATATGAGGATTTCTCGTTCGGGGACCCTTTCGCCAAGGACCTTGAGCGCGGAAGACATATCGACGCCTGACGAAGCGAGCCTTGACACCATGCGCGCTTCCTCCCCAAGAGGTCCGGTTGTGTCATCAGCCGCCATCGCAATCGCCTTTTGCAGCGAGGCGGAGGCCCTAAGCGCCTGCGCCGTCTTGCAGAGAAATTCCGGAAGTGTCTCGGCACATAAGCGGCACCTGCGCCTTTTAAAAAATTTGGAGGTCATCTTTAAAATACGCTCTCTCATTAAAACCCCCGATCATCTCACGTTGTCGCGAAGAAGGCCCTAATGACCGGCGTGGAGATCCTGTCGCAAATGAAAATTCTCTAGACACCTAGGCGACATGCCCGTCTTTACGATGCCCCCTGTCGGCGAATCGTACCGCCAAAGCTCCTGCATGCATATAACGCCCCCTTCCCTTCCGGTTATTTCAGATATCTCGCTTACGAACCTTCTTCCATGCATTCCTCTGGAAAGCTGAACAATTATCCTGATCGATCTGGCTATCTGTTCCCTTATGCCATCTTCAGGCAGTCCCAGTGCGGTCATCATGAGCATGGTTTCGATACGCAAAAGGGCGTCTCTTGCAGAGTTGGCATGGACGGTTGTCATTGAGCCTTCGTGGCCTGTATTCATCGCCGAGAGCATGTCAAGCACCTCGGCACCCCGGCATTCGCCGACTATTATTCTGTCCGGGCGCATCCTAAGCGCGTTTTTCACAAGATCCCTTATCGTGACTTCCCCGGTGTGTTCGGCGCTCTTCGGCCGGGCCTCGAGCCTTACGATGTTGTCGTGTTCTATACAAAGCTCGGCGGAATCTTCTATGGTGATTATTCTTTCCTCGCTCTGTATTTCTCTTGCCAGAGCACCCAGAAGCGTCGTCTTGCCCGCCCCCGTTCCGCCCGAGATAATCATGGAACACTTAGCCCTTACGGCAGAGCTCAAAAATTCCGCCGCATCCTCCGGAAGAAAATTTTGATCTACAAGCGCGGAAATGGAATCGATTCGTTTTATGAATTTGCGTATGGTAAGCGATGGACCACCGAGACACACCGGTTCTATCACCGCATTTAGCCTCGAACCGTCAGCAAGCCGGGCGTCCACCATCGGCGAAAGTTCATCGATCCTGCGGTTCACGCCAGATACCAATCTGTCTATGGTGGAGAGGAGATGTTTGGAGTCTCTAAACCCCATTTTCACCTCGCACATGCTTCCCGCCTTTTCGATAAAGATCCTCGATGGACCGTTGACCATAATCTCGCTTACCTCGGCATCCTTCATCAGACTGTCTATGGGTCCAAATCCGTTCAGTTCAGCCCATACCCCGGAGCATACCTCTCCTTCCCTACAAGGTTCTCCGCCAAGCCCCATGGATTCAAGTTCGAGCAAAACTCTGCGCGTCACAAGCTCCCTGTCCGAGGCACATTCGGCAAGAAATGCCGGGGCATCCCTTATTTTTGCAAGCACAGCATCCACCGCCGACGGAACCTCGTATGTTACAGGACGGCAATCGCCTGACTCTTGGGTTTTGGATAATCTCGAGATTATGCCCCGGGCATCGTCGGCAAAACCCCAGCAGGCGACATTGAGCCTTTTTGATATTCCGCCACCGATCTCCGCTCCTACTCCATTGTGCACAAAACCGATTCGTCTGCCGTCTTTTATAATTCCGAAAATTTGCGCGGCGGTTTTTGCAAAAGATCGCCAATCGGTTTTTGCGCATAAATCCACGACCAGCACAGCGGCGGCGATTTTTTCAAAAAGTCCTGCTGAAGATGCCGAACCTGCGGCATCGCAAACTATCACCGGCGCCGCAAATTTTCCCATGATCGCATCAAAAACCCCGGTGTCGATATCGTCCGCGCAAAACCCTATGCGAGGCAGGCCGCTTACTGCATCGGCCGCGTACGAAGCTATTTCAGAGGTGCCGAGACAGCCTATCAGGGACGAAAGATTTGACGCCTGCCGGATGACGCCTTGACAATCAAACATGAGAACCACCGACGACAGCCCTTCACTTTTAAAACTCCCGGCGATATCGACCGCAGCCTTCTCACCAAGCGCAAAACCGCCGCAGGCAACAACGCCCACCGGGGCATATAATTTCGTCATCTGCTTATCTGACATATTTGTTTTTTCGCTTTCCTAGATTCACTGTTTTCGAAGGGACCTTGCCTTCCATGATATTTTTTTCGCCGGCGCTCTTCATTTTTGAAAGCTCCACTTCCATAGCCGCCTCCATGGCCTCAAATTCGCTCAGAGCGCCTGCGGCATCATTGATCTTTTCAACTTTTCGAGGCGTAACAAAGATCACGAACTCAGATTTATTCGATTGAAAATCCTTTGAAAGAAAAAGCGTGAAGAGCGCCGAGGTTGAATCGATTCCCTGCGGGAACCTGTTTTTAACCTTAACATCCCCTCTCCTTACTATATTTCCAATGACGATGCTTTGTCCGTAAGGACAAACGGCGGTGGTGGAGACTGTGTTCGTATCCACTGCTCCGCGAAGATCTCCGGAAGGCGAAGACAGGGTGGCGGAAAGCTTTATATCTACTCCTCCTTTAACCACTACGGGCTCGGCCGATATATCTATGCCGACCTTTTTGAAGCGAACGTCCTCTCCTTGATAGTAGGGCACCTCGGTCCCGCTAAATATCTCGGCCTTTTCGCCGCTCTTAACTATTATGGACGGATTTTCGATCACCCTTCCGTCGCCCCTTTCGTTTATCATCCTGAGCTTGGGCGCGAGTTGCAAAACAAAACCGAGAATGGATTTTCCAAAATCACCAACCTGAGAAAACATTCCGGAACCGCCGTCTGACGCTCCTCCGGCACCAGAAGGAAAGGAACCCGGCGCCCAGCTAACACCCATCTGTTTCAATGCGCCCTTCTTCACCTCCATCATATGAAAGACGAGTTCTATCAGCTCACCATCCCCAACACGCCTTCCGGATTCTTTTACCTCCAGGAGATCTATTATTTCAGGATAATAGAGTTTTGCCACTTCCACGGCCCTCTTTCTATCAGCCGACGAATATACAACTCCCGTGAGCATCACTTTATCTTTTACCACGCCCACAAAAACTCCGGGCACATCGCAATGCTTTCTTATGGTCGAGGCTATCGCGCTCATCACCTTTTCCGACATGTGCGTCCGGTTTTTTACGGACGGATTTTTAGCCGCAAGTTCCGCGATTCGCCTGTAATCTTCAGGATCTAAAATCTGTCCTCCTATCTCTATTCTTCCCTGCTCAATGCCCACATCAAGCCCGCGAATATTGCCGAACTGGCCCTCTATCTCCGAGAGCATCTCCTTTAAGGTCGTCGAAACCACCCTGACCAGAAATTCTTCCCGTTTGAGTCCTTTGGCGTCCCAAAGCGTGATCGTGGTCTCACCGCCATCTTTCGCATTTATGTAGATCGAGGTCCTCTCCCGGCCCACCACGTAATCGCAAATTCTGGGATCGGCCACAGCGACATCACCTATCTGATATTCCGTAGAGATGGTCTTTGACTGACCGCTTATAAGAACCTGAGAATCTATCGCCGCATGAGCCATAGCTGCTACGAACGAAACAGCGACGATGCCTACGGCACCTATCGCTAATTTATACCTGACGACATAACTCATGTGCCTGCAGCACCTCCGAATGAAGGTTCGCAAAGTTATTACGATTTCAAAATTCATCTGGATTTCCCCCGGTATTCGCGAAATTCTTTTCTTAAAGGAACAAAACCTTCATGACGCCCCGCGACGCTAAGGACCGTGGTAGGCTCTGGAGATGCCGGAAGGTTAGTTTCTTCCCGGCCGCGTATCGCAACCGAAACTTCTCCGTAACGCCTAGCAAATATCACATCTTGGGCGGCCTTGGGCGTTAGAAGAAACGTGATCGTCGATGACCTGCCAAACGCGGAATCAGAACCCACGAGGGCGGCAAGACCGCGTGGAGAACCGGAAGTTTTCAAAAGCGGCGCGCCCAGGTATTCGCCATCGACGGCCATCACCATGACGTTTTCGGCTATAGTTATAGCGGCGGTTTTCACGCCAACGACATCGGCAACATCTATGGTAGCGATGACATCCACAAAATCGCCGGTCGCAACCGTAGCGCTTTCATAAACGGAAGGATCCAGTCTCACGCTCACGGCCCTTAAACCCTTTGGCACCATGGCTGCCACACCGGCACCGTGCCCCACCGCCGCAAGATGATGCCGTTTAATCTGCGAACCCTTTGGAGCATCGACGATAAGAGTCATTCCCTTTGCCTTATCCGCATCGATCAAATGTGAAGGACCTGCATAACGTCGCGGAATTTTCAATACCTCCACGTCATCCCGGGTGATATTGTCACCTCTCCTGAGGTCTCTTGCGGAAACGACAACGTCCACGGGATCGGCCATAAAAGAAACTTCTTTTTCACGACGATCCAGATAGGCCGATGCCATAAGAACCGAAATGATAGCGAACGCTATCGAAGAGAGCAGCTTTCTCCTGCCCAAGACTTCCCTAATCTTCGCAAATGCTAAACGGAACATTCCATCCTCCCGAAAAATTCACCTGTTCTATGCACGGCCTCTTAAAACCGTCGGAAGCTGCCGCGATTTCCCACACCGCTATCCTTTCCAAAATTGATACCCGGGAAGAAATCGCTACGATCACACCGCTATGAAGCTCCCGGCCAAGCCAGATCAGCGTCATGAAAAACAAAAGTACAATCGGCAAGACGGCCACAAACTCCACCGCGGCCAGCCCCCGTTTCCCTCTAATTGAGGCTTTGCAAGGGAATCGAAGCGCTGTGATAGAGATGATCATAAACCCGGTCCTCGGCATCGTAGCGGCATCTTTCGATATCCGGCGCGGCATGACATTCCAGGGAACCCCCAAACGCCTTGGCTGCGGAAAAAGCCATCGCATATGCCAGCTGTCCGGACCGATGAGCGATGAGCGGAACCACCTGCTTTTTCGCAAAAACGGCGATCCACGAGTCCGGCCTCCTTATCTTTCTTATGAAGCGAAGCGCGTTGTAGGACGAGGATTCCCATGCCTCTGGATCCACAAACGAATTTCCGGTTATGAAATCGAAACCAAGCTCGGACCACTGATCAGGAAGGCTGTCTGTCGAAAGGACTATTTCAGGTGAAGTCTCCACAACGCCTTCGTGTTCACCGATGAGCGAGGATAGCGAAAGTTGGGCGATGCTCCGTGCCCTAGGCATCATGGCAGAACGCAACGATTCCATCTCTGAAAGTATCCCTTCTTTCACCCGGGCGTATTTTGAGATTCGCTGCTTTGCCGCATCTAGGTTCTGCTGACTGTCCTTTGTCAGATCGCGGCCCAGTTCAAGATAGGCAAGGTAGAGTTCCCGGTTGAGATTGGCTATGCGGTTTAGGGAGTCTGCCATAGCAGCCGCCCCGGCCTTGACGGCTACATCCGCTGCGGATTGGAGCCTGATCTTCGATATCGAGACGACGCCGATCCACAAAACGCCTGCGATAAGCGCTATGAAAAGCGGGATCATCATCATAAAAAAAGCCGCGGCGACGCCTCTTGGATTTTTTATCAGCGATATCCGCATAAGCGTATATTCCTTCCATCAAGACAGTATGGTGAAGGCGTGTCGCCTCCGTTTAACATTTCATCTACAGACTCAAGTGACACCGCGGGAGCTATGGGAGCGCTCCTCGAAATCATAAACGTCCCGGCAGGAGTTCCGGAAGACGACCGGGCAGTTGCCACGCCTACATCTGTAACGCCTGGTTTAGACGGTACGTTCGAAGAAATTCTATCCACGCGCAAATTCCGTAAAAACCCCGGCGCCAGGGATGCGTAAAGAGCCAAAGGCGGATTGTCTTGAAAGTTACCGTAGTCCCTAGACGCCTCGAACGCCGCGACCGATAAAACAAAACCCTTGATACACATGATGGCAAGACAGGCAAAAGAGATCACGGCCCCTACAAACATCGGCAGCAAAAAACCAAACTCGACCGAGACATTGCCCTTTTCGCCTTTCATCGCATCTCCTTTCATGGCGCAGACATGTTCTGATTTGTCGAAAGCCATCCGGCGACATTTTGGGCAAGTGCGGCCACCGCCTGATTGAAGACAGGAACGAACCTGCTCGCCGCAGCCACAAGCCCCAAAACGATAACCGCGAGCACGAGCATGTATTCGGTGGCCGACTGCCCTTTGCCATTCCGAAGCAACTTGAATATCGATTTCTTCATGCGAATTTGACATTGCATGGCGCATGCCAAAACAAGGCTCCATAAAAATCAGGGCCTTGAAGATTTCCAAGCTATTTTTGCCGCAGCGTTTTTAAGCAACAAACATCGTTTACGGTCGGCCGGGATGGAGAAAACTCGCATTATTTTCTTATTTTTTCTTTCTGGACAAAGCACTCTAAGTAATTATATCTGTAAGGAAATTTGATCCTAGGCCCAGATGAAAACTTGAAGTTTTCAAGAAAAGTATCCAACAGATGAATCGAAAATAAAAAGGAATAAAACTTGGCGTAAGCCCTTCGACAAACTCAGGGCAAGCCAAATTTCGGAGGGGTGGCAGAGTGGCCGATTGCGGCAGTCTTGAAAACTGTTGATCCTTCACGGGATCCGGGAGTTCGAATCTCCCCCCCTCCGCCAGATAAAGATTACGGGGACAAAGTTTACAGGGGGCTTATATTATCAACAGTCTCATAAACTGTTCATAATAAGTCCCCATTTTTAGCATTAATCGCAACAAGGAGAAACCTTTCATGAGATCGTTGCCGATATTTTTGCTCATCTGTTCTAATTTGTTTATGACCTATGCGTGGTACGGGCATCTGAAAGATATGAGGGGAAAAGCTTTGTTATTTGCAATTCTTGTAAGCTGGGGGATAGCCTTTTTCGAGTATTGCCTCCAAGTACCAGCCAACAGAATCGGCTTTCAATATTATTCGCTCGGACAATTAAAAGTACTACAGGAAGTAATCACGATGTCTGTCTTTGCCCTCTTCTGTGTCTTCTATATGAAGGAACCTTTGAAACTAGATTTTCTATGGGCTGGAATCTGTCTTATTGGCGCTGCCTATTTTATGTTCAGGGGTGCTGGCGTACAAATTCCCGTGCTCGAATAATTCCAACAGGAATTCGTGGTGGCTTACTGAGCGATGAAAAATGGAGCGGTTCCCGAATCCCGGTGTCTCTGTGATATCCGAGGGGGTTCGTACTTCGGGTAGCTTCACGTTCGACACGCCGCTGTTGAGTAGCGACTGCGCTTTGGGCAAACGCCGCGATTACAGCGGCGGATGTCCACAGGGAGTCAGCAGCCCCGTGAAGCAATTACGGATGCGACGAACGAAGGACTTCGGAGAGGGCTTTCGTTTGCTATTTCGAAATTCTTCATATTTGGAATCCGACTGGATTGTCTGAAGAAAGTTGCAGTTTAATAACGAGTTAGTCCATTTACTCCGTCCCTTTTTGCTCCGGAACCGAGAGGTCACGATTTTAGATCTGTTTCGCTGTTCAAGACATCAACATAATCTTTATACATGAATTTTCGATCTCTTTTTCGAGCTGTTGATTCAATGAGGATTTCAAGATTAGTCAGTTGTGATACTGCTTTGATCGCTGTTGGTTTTGTAACTTTCAACAAAGAGGTGACTTTCGATATTTCGACAACGGGATGATTTGGCAAAAGTTCCATAAGCCGAATAGCTGGCACTGTACTTTTGGAAAAGGATATGATTTTCTTGCGATCCCGCTCAATAATCTGGAAGATTTTTTTGGCGGCCTCAGTTGCTTCATTTGCAATGGTAATTACTCCCTCAAGATAGTAAATAATCCAGCTCTCCCAATCACCATCAATTCTCACCGTGTTAAGTTTGTTGTAATATTCATCCCTATATCTTTTAAAATATAAACTCAAATAAAGAAGCGGAGATTTTAAAAGATTCCAATGTTGAAGAAGTAAAGTTATAAGCAATCGCCCAAGCCTGCCATTGCCATCTAAAAATGGATGAATTGTTTCAAACTGAGCATGAACAATTCCGGAACGTATCAGGGGATGAATTTCATCTTCTGCATATAAATACTTTTCAAGCTTATCCAAACATGAATTCATTTCTTTCGGTGGCGGAGGAACAAACCGCGCATTTCCAGGACGCGTTCCACCGATCCAGTTTTGGGAAGATCTAAATTCTCCCGGATTTTTATTGGCCCCTCTTACACCTTCCATCAAAACCTTGTGCATATTTTTGATTAAACGCAGAGATAGCGGAATACCTTTCTTAGATTTGATTTCGTCTATAGCTAGATAAATGGCGTTCAAATAATTACACACCTCTTTAACATCCGGCGTTTGTATTTTTTCATCTTCATGCGAAAGCAAATCAATAAGCGTTGCCTGTGTACCTTCAATTTGGGAAGAGACAACGGCCTCTTTTCTTACAAAGCCATAGATAAACCACTCGACATTTGGAACCATCTGTGACGCAAGATTCAAAAGCTCAATTTGCTTGAGTGCTTTTTCGAGAAGTTCTTTTGTACTCTGATTTATTTCAATTGATGGTTCTGGAGGTAAATCATTTGGCACAAAGGCCTTAACCTCTTCTCCAAGTGTTGACGTAATAACATATCCACCTGATTTTCTTTTCATAGCCCACCTCTTAATAAAGTATTGTTTACTATCTTGAATGGAAAGTAAAGCTAAATTTACCAACCTGTCCAAGCAGTAAATACGCCGTTCCTTTGGTCCCTGAGTAAAAAGGGACGGAGTAATGTGTGTAACTGCTCGATATACATAAGTTTCGCTGTATCAAATTGCTGCCGACCGACACATTTCGATATAGTAACAGTCCTCTTCGGCCACTTTCCCATAAAAGCCCCCTTGTAATATGTTATGGCGAATTACTTCATAAAGAATGTTACCGAAGGAGGGATTTAAAAAGGATTAATTTTACCTGTAGAACGCATGAATTTCATCATACGCTCTACAGGGATTTGAAGGTTAATAATTTTTCACGATCACACTGAAAGATAGGCGGACGGAAATGCAGCGTAGAAAGCTGCGGCCGTGGAGAGATGCTCTACCGGCGTCCACTCGTTGGGGGCATGGGCCTGTTCTTCAAAACCGGGACCGAACCCCACACAAGGTATCGCGTGCATACCCATGATGGCGATGCCGTTGGTCGAGAAGGTCCACTTATCGACTAACGGCGCCTTAGCGAATACCGATTCATATGCAGACACTGCGGCTTTAACCGATGGGTGATCTTCGGGAGTAACCCATGTCGGAAAATAGGATTCCATCTCATAAACTTTTCCGGTATAAGCCGGTTTTGCATATTTCGGAACGATGACATCTCCTTTTATTTCACCCATGGCACGTCTTATCTCGGCTATGGCGCTGTCTTTCGTCTCACCTTTTGTAAGCCTTCTGTCTAGATGTATCATGCAGCCGTCTGGTACCGCGCAAAGCGACGGCCCAATCGAATCGATATTGCTCACCACAACGGTTCCTTTGCCGAGGAAATTTTCACGATCGGGTTTGAGCCCGGCGTTGAGAGCCTCGATATTAAGGACGATACGAGCCATCTTATAGATGGGATTATCACCGCGCTCGGGCGCCGAGCCATGCGCGGACAACCCGCGAACGGCAACTTTCATCTCCATGCGTCCGCGTTGGCCGCGATATATACGAAGACCGGTTGGCTCGGTTATCACGCATACGTCGGGTTTTATTTTCTCTTCTCTTATGAGATAGTCCCAGCAAAGGCCGTCGCAATCCTCCTCCATGACGGTTCCTGTCACCAAAAGCGTGTAGTCGCCATCAAGCCCCAGCTCTTTGATAATCTTTCCCGCGCACACCATGGAGGCCATGCCGCCTTTTTGATCGGCCGTCCCCCTGCCCCACACCTTGCCGTCTTTCACATGCCCGTCGAAGGGATCGAACTTCCAGAGGTCGCGAGTACCCACATCCACTGTATCGATGTGGGCATCCATGGCGATTATCTTTTTGCCTTTGCCTATCCTGCCGATTATTGAACCAAGACCGTCGGTCCTGACTTCATCGAAGCCTACATCCGTCATTTCCTCGCCTATTCTCTCCACAACGGCCCTCTCGTCTCCGGAAAGAGACGGAATGGAAACTATGTCCGCAAGAAATTTTGCCGTGTCGGCCTCGTATGATTTCGCTTTTTCAAATATCGCGTTTTGGTTTTTCATTCTACGCCTCCCGTTTGATAAACTTTCCATGTCCCGGCTCTACCAGTATGCCATAAGATGAATCATAGACCGGCCTGCCCCGGCAGATCGTCTTTAAAACCTTTCCCTTAAACGTCCTGCCCTCGAAAGGAGTGAGCTTCCCCTTCGAATGAAGATGTGCGCCGGTAACCACCCACTTCACAGCCGGATCCACTATGATGATATCCGCATGCGAGCCCTTCGCGATCGATCCTTTTTTAGGGCTTAGGCCGAATCTTTTCGCGGCGTT
>Ga0351832_1004_pt1 | contig 45587 bp, 53 predicted proteins | sample BONcelHFGM3001C4_FD_206750 | JGI IMG/M metagenome (GOLD analysis project Ga0351832, IMG submission 206750) | Enriched cells from coal bed in the Powder River Basin, Montana, United States - BONCAT cells FGM rep1 HSBNCT.FGM.300.1.C4 ...
TTGAAGGATTTGAGGATCCGGAAAAAGACCTGGGTTAACTATCTGCCCTTTTTTCTTTTCCCAAACCATTATTTGTAAGTGGCCATCCTTTTTTTTCGGAATATATGGCAATAAAACTGGCGCCATAATATATGATAAAGGAGGTGTAGAATACAAACAGGAGCACCAGAACGAAAGAACCAGAGGCACCATACAACTGTGTAACATTTCCTTCTATCAGCAGAATACGCAATATATATCTCCCTGCTGTAAATAAAACAGCTGTCAGTAACCCGCCAGTAATAGCCGCTTTCCAGGCAGGTTTTGTTTCTGCTAAAAACCTGAATAAAATAATAAACCAGGTGGCAACAATTATAATACTGCTCATCTCGCTGAATACCAGTTTGAAATAAATACTGCTCCCTTCAAAAACACCTTCCAGGTATTTGCCACCTATAGACTCTATACTTTTAAAAAAAAGGTTGGCAAAAAATAAAATTCCTACCAGCATAATCACTGCAAATGACCTGAACCGGGTGAAAAGATCGCTTACAAAACCACGGTTTATTTTTTCTTTTAACTCCCACAACTGGTTCAATGAATTTTTTATTACAATAAATAATGTAGTAGCTACGAAAAAAAGGAATAGAAAACCAAGAACGATCACATACCAGCTATCATCAAAACCCCTGATACTTCTTATCACTTCTCTTACCTGCTCTGCCCCTTCTTCGCCAAGGTTATCAGACAGGTTTTCAATCAACCCCCTTCCAACTCTGCCGGGGCTAAGAAACAATCCAAATAATTGAGCCAGTAAAAAGACAATAGGCGGCAAGGCAAATGTGGTAAAGAAGGCAGTAGCCCCTGCTAAACGCAAGGGGTCATTTTTACGCAGCAACCGGAACGAGGGAAGCAGGCTACTTAAAAAAATATTTACTTCTGTTGGCTTCACGGGCTAAAGGTAATTTTTAATGATGGAATGCATGATAGCATTGCCGGTTCAAATAATTATTTTACTTCTATCCACACCGGTGCATGGTCGCTGCTTTTCTCCCAGCCCCGCACATATTTATCTACTTCGCCTGCTTTTAATTTTTTGTTGAAATGCTTACTCAATAAAAGATGATCTATTCTCAAACCAGCATCCCTTGCATAAGCATTGCGGAAATAATCCCAGAATGTATAGATCTTTTCACCTGGATGCAGTTGTCGGATGGCATCTGTCCAGCCCTGGGCCAGCAGTTTATTAAATTCACTTCTTATTTCCGGGCGAAACAAAGCATCCTTTTCCCATCGTTCCGGTTTGTACACATCCAGTTCAGTTGGCATCACGTTAAAGTCACCTATCAGAATAACAGGCACATCATGTGCCAGTAATTTTTTTGTATGTAATCTTAATCTTTTGAACCAGCTTAATTTATAATCAAACTTAGGCCCGGGTGCCGGGTTGCCATTGGGCAGGTAAAGGCAAGCAATCAGCATTTTATCAATGATTGCCTCAATATAGCGGCTATGAACATCATCTTCATCACCTGGCAGGGTATTACGAACCTCCTGTATTTCCATATTACGAGCCAGAATAGCCACCCCATTCCAACTCTTTTGTCCGTGCCAGACGGCATTATACCCGGCATCATTAAGCGCTTTTAAAGGGAATTTATCCTGTGGTGCTTTTAGTTCCTGCAGGCAAACGATATCCGGCTTGGCCACTGCCAGCCATTTCAATAAAACAGGCAACCGGCCATTTATTCCATTTACATTATAAGTAGCAATTTTCATTTAATCTTTAATATATAAAAAACGGGCCATTATTTGGCTGCTATAAAACTGGCATACGATTCGCCCTACAAAAATCAAATTAAAATTTATGGTACCACAACATGTAATGACCACCTTAACGTCTGTGATGGAAAAATTACGGTTTAAAGGATTTGACACCGAATTCCGTTGGATACCGGAAGGTTTTTGTGCAGGTAAAGGCTCCTGCTATAAACCCGGGGACCTTGAGATACTTAAAACTTATCGTTTTGAAGAAAATACTGATCCTGCCGATACGTGCATCCTTTATCTTATCCGTGTAAAAGAAAACGGCCTTACAGGCTATAGCCTGGATGCTTATGGCGTTTACAGCAATCATGATGATGAAGAAGGTTATGATAATTTCATCAGAATGATTCCGGAAAAAGACCACCAGGAACAATTGTTATTTGAATTATAATATCTCCTCCTCATGGATACAACGCCTTTCAACATCAGCTATCAGCATAATGGCATGATAGAAAATGTAAGTATTCACCCCTGCTGCAATGACAATAACATTGTGGACTATGCTGTATGGCAAAATGGCAAACTTTCTTTTACGATTACAAAAGACAATCATGATATCAGCCGCTGGAAAATAGCCCTTAAAAATTCAGATGATACTTTTGATGATGAACTGGTGCAGAATATTGGTGCAGCTATTCATCAGCATCAAATTAAATGACTATGTATGCTATTAAAGGAGATAATCCAGGTCAGATATCTGATGCACAGGCATTGGAACAAAAAGGCGAACTCAATAAAGCAGCCGTTCTGTATGAAAAATTGTTAAAAAAATCTCCTTCAAACCTTCGTATTATCCAACGCTTACTGGTCATTTTCCGGAAGTTAAAAAATGTCAAAAAAGAACTCTATTATATTGAGGTTGCTATAAAAATTCACAGGAAGAAATATATGCCTGTTCAAACATTCAACAAGAAAACCACTGCCCTTAGTAAGCAATTGAATAAAATGCTGGGGCATACGGATAAAAAAGGTGTGCTCATTTTAGTATCAGATGATATTGTAAAACTCGAATTGCGCAAAAGCCGCTTGTTTAAAAAACAATCTGCTACAGACAAAAAATGAATGCTGCCAAAATTCATTCTTTTTTCAATTAATTATTATCTTACCTGCCATTACCAAAACATACTAAAATGAAAATCCTTAAATTTTTATTGATCCTTATTGTTTCAATAATTGCCGTTGGGTTAATTGCCGCATTGTTTATTAAAAAAGATTATAAAATCGAAAAAGAAATCAGCATCAATAAACCTGTCCGGCAGGTGTTTGATTATATCAAATACCTGAAAAACCAACCGGAATACAGCTATTGGGCTACTTTAGACACCAATATGCAGGTAAAATATTCCGGAACAGATGCAACAGTTGGGTTTATTTCTGCCTGGAAAGGAAACAAGGATGCTGGTAGCGGTGAGCAGGAAATTGTAAAAATAGAAGATGGTAAACAGGTTGATTACGCATTGCGATTTAAAGAACCAATGGAGTCCAATCTAAATGCTTATATGGCTACGGACAGCACAGGTACTGCAACTACCAAAGTAAGATGGGCACTATATGGAAGCTGTAAATATCCAATGAACCTGATGAATCCTTTTATGGATGGTATGATGGGCGATGACCTTGAAATTGGCCTGGCAAATCTAAAAAAGAAAGTAGAAGCACAATAGTGATTATTATAATTATTATTAAGCCGCTCTTGTAGCGGCTTTTTTATTTAAACTAAATTGCAATACTTATTTAATAGCATATGGATCTGTTCGGCAACTGCATTGATGAAACAACAAATTTACTTCCGCAGGATGGGGAAGTAAATTATTACGGGAAACTTTTCGACAAAAAGGAAGCGGATCATTACTATGAACAGTTGATGAATACTATTGAATGGAAAAATGATGAGGCCAATATGTTTGGCAAACTTATTTTAACCAGACGAAAAGTTGCCTGGTATGGCGATACAGATTTTGAATATACTTATAGCAACAGCACCAAACGGGCACTTCCCTGGACAAAGGATTTATTAGAATTAAAAGCGTCCATTGAAAAAAGAACAGGAGAAACATTTAACTCCTGCCTGCTCAACTTATATCACAGTGGAGAAGAAGGTATGGCCTGGCATAGTGATGGAGAAAAAGATCTAAAAAAAAATGGCGCTATTGCCTCAGTAAGCTTTGGTGCGGAAAGAAAGTTTGCTTTTAAACATAAACAAACGCAGCAGAAAGTATCCATGATGCTGGAACATGGGAGTTTACTTATAATGAAAGGAGCCACTCAAACCTACTGGCTGCATCGCTTGCCCCCTACCAAAACTATTTTTAAACCCAGGATCAATCTTACTTTCAGAACAATTGTAGAATAAAAAAATGACTGCTGGTATAAAGAACCGTATACGAAATGATAAAGGCTGCAACAATTTGATTAAATTGTTTTCAAATTAATTGCATGCAAAAAATATTTTGTTCCCTCCTGCTGCTCACAGCAAGCTTTTGCTCCTTCTCTCAAAAAGAAATGTATAAAGATCTTGATCCTGCCGGCGTACAGGTAGTTGTTACAAGGTCAAGTGTAACAATTGGCGGCATTAAAATAGATTATACAGCCTATACAGGCTATCTCGATCTTAAAAATGATACCGGGAAATTAACTGCAAAAGTTTTCTTTACTTATTATCGCAAGGAGGGAGAAGATGCTGCAAAACGTCCCATCTGTTTCACTTTTAATGGCGGTCCCGGCTCTTCTTCTGTTTGGCTGCACATGGGCGGCCTGGGCCCACGCAGGGTTTTACTGAATGATGAAGGTGCCGCCATGAAGCCTCCATACAAAGTAATTCCGAATGAGTATAGCTGGCTTGATAAAACGGATCTTGTTTTTATAGATCCTGTTTCCACAGGTTTTAGCCGGGCTGCCGGTGGCGAAAATCCAAAAAATTTTCATGGATACAATGAAGACATTTCTGCCATGGGCTCTTTCATCCGCCACTTTTTATCGAGGTATGAAAGATGGGGGTCTCCTAAATTCTTAGCCGGAGAAAGCTATGGCACCACAAGAGCTGCGGGTTTATCTAAATTTCTACAGGACCGACATCGTATCTATATCAATGGCATCTTTTTAATTTCTGCCATATTGAATTTTGGCACCAATGATTATTATCCCGGGAATGATCTGCCCAGGGCATTATACCTGCCATCCTACACGGCAGCTGCCTGGTATCATAAAAAACTGGCCCCGGAGTTACAGGCCGATCTTAAAAAAGCATTAAGAGAAAGTGAAAGCTTTGCATTAGGAGAATATGCCTCAGCCTTAATAAAAGGCGGATGGATGAGTGAAGCAGAAAAAATTAAAGTGGCAGAGAAGCTTAGTTATTATAGTGGTATCAGCAGGGAATTTTTTTTAAAAGCAAATCTGCGGGTTGACGAAAACCGCTTTTACAAAGAATTACGCAGAAATGATGGGTTGACCATCGGCCGCCTGGATGCCAGGTTTACCGGCAGAGACCTGGATGATGCAGGTGAGTATGTAAGCTTTGATCCCTCTTTTACCAATATTGACGGACCGTTCACTTCTGCCATCAATGATTATTTTCAAAAAGAACTGAATTTTAAAGAAGAGAAAGGTTATGATATATTTGGCTCCGTGCATCCCTGGAATTATAATAACGTACAAAACCAGTTTTTAAATGTGGCAGAAAGTCTCAGGGATGCGATGGCAAAAAACCCCAACCTCAAAGTATATGTTGGCTGCGGTTACTATGATTTTGCCACGCCTTATTTTATTGCGCAATATGATATTGAACATATGTTTTTAAGACCCGAATTAAAGAAAAACGTTCAGTTTTATTTTTATGAATCAGGGCATATGTATTATATCCACAAACCATCATTAATCCAGTTTAAAAAAGATGTAGATGGCTTTTTCGACTGGAGTAAATAGCATTCGCCGCATTCAGCCCGTTTAATGCCGTAAAAACACCTTTTGCAAATTGCAAAGGGTGTTTAGTTTTGTATGGCAATCTTTCAAAATAAAAAATTATGGAAAAAAATGGTACCGGATTTGTAGCTACTACTATCGATGAATATCTTGAAAATATTCCGGAAATTCCAAGGCAAACACTTGAGAAAGTTCGTAAAGCCGTCCGATCCGCTGCTCCCAAAGCAACAGAGATCATCAGCTACCAGATACCAACCTTTAAACAGGAATATGCATTGATAGCATTTGCAGCATTTAAGAATCATTGCAGCCTCTTTACCATGAGCAATGATATAATGAAGCAACTTGCCGGTGAGTTGGCTTCCTATTACACTAAAGGCGTTACGATTCATTTTCCGTTAAATAAACCATTGCCCGCAGCTTTGATAAAAAAAATTATTCGGTTACGACTGGTGGAAGATGCATCAAAAGCCCTGGCCAGAGATGAAAAGAAAAAAAGTAAGTCTGCAAAAAAGTTATAAATGATCGGCGTATTTAAAACCAATGTTCAAAAAAAGAAAGATGCCCGGCAGTTGTTAAAAAATCTACAGGCATTTTTCCCCACAGGAAGAATAAATTTTGACCTGCAGGATTGTGATAAGATTCTAAGGGTAGAGTTGGTTGACTATGAAGCCGCCAGGATCATCGATATTATAAATGAATGCGGTTTTATTTGTGTAGAACTGGATTAAAAAAACAGAATGAACCCTGCCAATAAACTTTTTTTATACTCAATGAACGTTTCTCCTCAGCAATGCGAACGGTTGACAAAACTCGTTGGTAAAGATGCCGCTGATATACAAATTGCCATTATAGAAAATGCCACCGATATTATTAATGGAGACAGGAGTTGGCAGGCAACATTCAGAGAAATGCTGAGTATAAATGGATACCAGCTTGAACAGGTAGACCTTCTGCAATGGCTTGAACATAAAAAAGAGCTGGAGCAAAAATTATCTGAAAAAGATGTTGTATGGCTGGGCGGTGGCCATACTTATTACTTAAGATGGATACTAAAAAGATCCGGTGCCGATAAAATAATTTCTAAACTCGTTCACGGAGGTAAAGTCTATGCAGGTTGGAGTGCAGGTGCTATTATGGCGGGGCCAACCACAAGATTTTTTAATGAAATGGGAGATGATTCGTCGGATGCTCCCGAAATGATACATGATGGCTTATTTCTCACTGATATGGTTGTAGTTCCGCACAGGGATCATAAGGATTTTGAGATTGCTTCAAAAAAAACAAATGACCTGCTCATAGAGGCAGGGTATAATACGGTGCTAATAGGTGATAATGAAGCATTGATCATAAACGGCAATCAGTACACCATAATATAATATGAACGGTTTCATTTTACCGGTTCTTTTTTAGAACTTAGTATTACACTAAAAAAGAGAATATATGGTACAAAAAAATGTTGTCAGCTGGTTTGAAATTGGAACTACTGATCTTGACAGAGCAACGAAGTTTTATGAAACGGTTTTTGAAGTTGCTTTAATTTCGATGGATATGGATAATATTAAGATGCGCATGTTTCCCACTACCGATATGCAGGAAGGCATTGGAGGCGCATTGGTAGACAGTGGTGGCTTTCATAAACCTTCGGCAACAGACGGACCATTAATATATTTAAATGGCAACCCGGATCTGCAAAATATCATAGATAAAGTGGAAGCCGCAGGTGGCAGCATCATGGTTCCCAAAATGGAGATAAGTCCCGAATATGGTTTTATGGCAGTAATTATGGATACAGAAGGCAATCGCATAGGCTTACATTCAATGAAATAAATTTTTGAAACATGAATCCTGACTGGACAACATTTACAAGAAGTATTACTGTAAGATCTTCCAGGGAAATATTGTATAACTCGTTTGCCACAAGGGCAGGAATGGAAGCCTGGTTTTTAAGGCACTGTGATTATAAAAATTCAAAAGGAATATCCCTGGCCTTGCACGAACAGGCCAGAGCCGGCGATCTGTATCGCTGGCTTTGGTTTGGATATGGTGATGATACCGATGAGAATGGCAAAATATTGCAGGCAAATGGCACCGATCTTTTTGAATTTAGTTTTAACGCCAACGGCAAAAACGATATGAAGGTCAAAGTGAGTTTATCTGAACAGGAAAATGAATGGCGGGTTGATCTTACTCAATACGATATCCCGGTTGATGAACAAAGCAAAGCCTGGTATTACGTAGGCTGCACAGAAGGCTGGACCTTTTACTTAGCTAATCTAAAATCTATACTGGAAGGCGGAATTGACCTTCGTAACAGGAATGAATCCATCAAAAGAGTAATAAATTCATAACGAGTGGCTTAACGCTAAATTAATCGCTGCTTAACGATATGGTTATAAAAGGTTGGTTCCTTTGAAAAACCAATTGAAATGAAACATTACCTCTTTGTATTACTTCAATTTTTTTGTGCAACAGTATATGCACAGGATCATTCCCCTGCAAAAAATATATTCATTATTACAACAGATGGCCTGAGATGGCAGGAAGTTTTTAACGGCGCCGACGAAAGAATAATAACGGATGATGAATTTGTAAAAGATACTACACTTACCAAGGAAATGTATTGGGCAGAATCTACGGAAGAAAGAAGAAAAAAACTCATGCCCTTTTTATGGACCACTATCGCATCCAATGGCCAGTTGCACGGCAACAGGGGATATAAAAATAAGGTAGATGTAAGTAACATTTACAAAATATCTTACCCGGGCTACAACGAAATTCTTACCGGCTATGCCGACCCCTTCCTGGCAAAAAATAAAGCCGTCAATAATAAAAATGAAAACCTGCTGGAGTACTTAAACAAGCAGGATGGTTACAGAAATTCAGTGGTAGCGTTTAGCTCCTGGAATGTTTTTCCTTACATTTTAAATAAAGAAAGAAGCAAAATTCCGGTTAACAGCGGGTATGAGTTGATGAAGGAAGGTGGGCCACACTATGATATGATCAACGAAGTACAGGACAGTGTAGATTTAAAAGAAGCCACCAGGTATGATATGCTTACCTTTTTACAGGCAAAGCAATACCTGCAAAAAAAACATCCGAAAGTAATGCTGCTTGGCCTGGGTGAAACAGATGAGTTTGGCCATAAAGGAGAATATGACAGTTATTTGCAGCAGGCAAATAATGTAGATAAAATGATTGCAGAGCTATGGTACCTGGTTCAAACAGATCCTTTTTATAAAAACAATACCATTTTTATTATTACAACTGATCATGGAAGAGGCAGCAAACCTTCCAAATGGTATTCGCATAGCTTTTTGGTAAAAGGTGCCGGTGAAACATGGTTGGCAATGATTGGTCCGGGTGTAAAAGCTTTGGGTGAAATGAAAGCCAATACACAGATATATCAAAAACAAATTGCTGCCACTATATCTGCATTATTAGACCAGCAGTTTGAAGCCAATCATCCTGTTGCAGCTGGTTTTAAAATGCCCGAAAATGCTTACCAGCAACAAATGAATATTGCAGCACTGGGTATTTCTTTTGATAGCCTTATAACGCCGGAGGGTATCATGCTTTGCATTATCATATTGCTTTCTGCAAGGCTGGCCAACAGAAAGAAAAAAATACGCCGCTTAAAATTACAGCAATAGTTTTTTTGTTATAGCCATCAGTGCCTGCACGCCATTTTGAATATTCATAACAGACTGAGCTATTTTATTATTGTATTCAGTTGCATTCTTTATTTCAACCAGTAAGGCAGCCAGGTTTTTCCGGCTGATACCGGATGATTTTAAAATTTTACCGATATCATTTTCGCTTAAAGATGTAAGGCTTGAAAACCTTTCCCTGAACTGTGCATCTGTAATGGCCTGGGCTTCGTCGGCCAGCTTATCAAATTTATTTGGCATAAATATTATTTTAAAAATGTTTGGATACTGCTGGTTAGCAGCAATGTTTTTTCTCCAACCGACCCTGTTCCTTTAATAAAATTATCCAATGCATTGTTGATGCCCTGCAGGTTAATCCGGTTACCACTGAGTTTTTTAATGTCATCATATACGGAAGTACGACTGCTGTTTAATTTTGAAGCTGATACAAGCAGGTTCTGCATAGCCTGGAAAGCCTCGTCATATACTTTATAGTCTGTGTTTAATTGCTGCAACACCAACATTTTCTGATCCTGTAAAACTGATAACAAAGAATCCCGCCTTGCGTCAATACGTGGGTTTATGGCCGCGATAATGCCCGGCATTTCCTTCCGTATATCGGTATCAGCAGGAAGTATTTTCATAAAATTTTCTATAAACGCCGGACTGTATTCATTGGTAATGAACTCATTTACCAGGTGCTTTTTTTCGTTAAAGACATATTCAACCAGCGAAAGATTCACCTGGTGCATACGACTTCCTTCCTCCTTTAATGCCTGCGAAAGATCAACTGCTTGTATAGGAATTTTTGCGCAGGAAGTAATGGAGAGTATAAGGATAATGAGCCAGTTTGTAATTTTCATAATACGTTATTTACAGGTGAATGAATTAAGGATAAAGAGCGTTGAGTTTCCCGAATTGGCTGTATAAAAAATCCCAGGCATTCAGGTTGCGGCTCTCCTGGCCTGTAGTGGCCTTCAATGCTTTTAACGAATTGGTTCCAAAAATACCATCCATAGCCCCGGTATAGGATCCGGCCATTTGCAGGTAATGTTGCCAAACCAGTCCCTGGTCTTTTTCCAGGCTGCTTTTAAAAAATAGGGCTGGCGGCATTTCCAGGTGGGGCATATCTTTAAACCGGCTCCAGTTGCCGCCCCAATCGAGGCCAGACTTTGTTCCTTCTTTTACATATTTATACAGGGGACTATCGCCCAGGTAAGTACTGCCCCTGAAAATACCAATATCAAAAGCGGTGCAAGGCAGATTATTATGCCTGGATGCTTTTACAAAACCATCCAGGTGCGTAACCACCGGTCCTATTTTTACCCAGGAACCATTTCTGAATATCCTGCCCTGCTTAAAAAGTTTGAACTGATCATCTGGTGTTCTGTGTGCCGACACCAGTTTTACAGAATGATCGGAAGGCAGTTTTGTTTTTATAGCCTCTAAAATTTTTGGCAGCCTGCTTGCGATATACGGATGCAGGTAACGGGGTTCTCTATCGTATCCCATAACATGTTGCTTTAAAGTAAAAAATATCTTGTGCTGGTGTACCGGGTAAGGGCAGGTTTTTTCTTATGCAGAGAATGCTATTGGTTTTGCAAATGCTAAGAAACAATCTTTTTGGAAAGTATACAATACGGTAAACAGGGTATTTTTTAAAAATTACTAAAAAGAAAGAGCCCCCTGATGGAGGCCCTCTAAAAAAGAAAAATTTTTATTCTACTGAATACTCAACGCATTCTGGCTATCTATATACATCGTAGGTGTACCGCCCTGGTTCATTACTTTTCCCTTAACGCATATCACTTTATTCTTTAGTACTTCTGTAAGATCGTAGTTGAAATTTATAATGTCTTCTTTTTTTACAAACACGGTAAACACCTGGTTGGGGAATTGCTTGTCAAGATTAATCAATACATTGCCCGCCCGGCTTAACCTGGCTCCTACCACCGTACCGCATACATATATATCCTGGTTTTGGCCCATCCATTGTTTGGCAATGCTGGTATTAAAATGGTTGCGTTCCAGTTTTTCCTGCCCCAGTGGTTCTACATCACTAAAACTTGCTGCCGGCAACCAGGCGGCAGCATCAGCCTGGCTTTCCATTTCTTCCTGCAAAACAGGAGAGAGTTTGTTAAAAAAATCGAGGCCGGTTATTTTCTCCACTTCGTTAATGCTGGTGGCAAAACTTTGTAAAGGTTTAGTTATAGCCTGGTTGGGCATCAAAAAGGCAATGGATTTTTTATTGGTCAGATCCATTACCACTTTAAAATATTGTTCGGGGATACTCACTTTATTAATGCTTCTCTCAATTACGGGCAAGCCGGTTTTTAAAACCGGGCCGGTTACCACATATAATTCTGTGTTGGGATGACTGTACATATATCCCCTGATGGCATCTTCCAGGTCGCCCCAGGCACCCCGGTTAAATTCTGCCAGTTGAGGACTCATATTACTATAATAGTAAGATTCTGATAAAGCTGTTTTGCTCCATCTAAAATCTGCTGAAGGAGCCAAATGCCCACGATCGTACCCAAAGCCATCATATTCGAATGTACTGTCTGCCTTCATCTTCTTTAAAAAATAATCGGCTTCCACGGCAGAACCTGCTTTCACTTTTTCATCTGTCCTAAAATCATTGGTACGAAAAACAGTCCCCTTCATTACATCTGGAATGATCATGTGCGCTACCCAGCGGGCCTGTTCAAACTGGTTGGCATAGGCAAGCACCAGTGCTAAATGTTTTACCAGTTCATCGCCGTCCTGTAAAGCAGGCAGGCCTGCTTCATCCAGGGATTGTTGAATTTTTTCAAGTTTCAGGCTTTCAATTCTATCATTGATCTGCTGTCTTTGCTGCTCAATAGTGGCTAGCTGCGCTGCAGCCATTTGCAGTTTATCGTTAATAGACTGCCCATTCACTGTAACAATGGTTATAGTGAACAGGGTAAGGAATATAAATTTCATGGAAAATAATTACCTGACGAAAGTAGCTTTTTTTACAATATGCATAAGATAATGTGTGAATCTTAACAATATGATTGCCATGGTAAATACAATAAACTGGTAATTACTCAAATGGTTACAAAAGCCAACATACCGCAATTCCAGGCAATCCTCCTATTACAGTAGCTACTGCGTCCATAATATCATAATGCCCCAGGCCGGTAAACAATGAAAACAATTCAAAGCCATAACCAATCACAACAACAACAGTAAATGCCAACAGAGAAGCAGGTAAAGCAGACAATTGAAACAGATATATAGTTGTTAAATGAAATAACAACCCCAGCACAATTCCAACAAAAAAATGTTTCCATTTATCGGCCTTAATTTTCATCATAATTGTTGGTTGATTTCTTCCACAGTCAGCACTCCATTTTTCGTCCAGGTTTGTTGCCCGTTCTTGTAAATAATAAAGGTAGGCAGTTCCTCTATTTGAAGGGATTTCAAAAGATCCGTATGAATACCGCCATCAATTTTTACCAGTGTAAATTTTGAACCATATTTTTCCTGCAATTCTTTTAGTGCAATATCCATTCTTTTACAAGGCGGGCACCACGCGGCACCAAAGTCAACCAATACCGTTTTATCTGCAGGTATTTGTTGCATGTATTCTTCCATGGACAATTGTTTTACAACTGTATTTTGCTCTACCTCTTTGCCGCCGGCTTTCCATTTGTTTATTCCACCCTGCATATTAAAAGCAGTATAACCGTTAGCATTGAGCCAGTCGGTTGCTGCCGCACTTCTTGCGCCACTCAGACAATAAGTATAAACAGGAATATTTTTATCCAATGAACTTACTCGTTTTATAAACTCTTCCTTATTATTCCAGTTGGCCTGCAATGATTGTTGCAAGTGTCCGGCTTCATATTCTTCTGCAGTACGCACATCAAGCAGTTGTACTTTTTGGGTCTTTATCGCTTTTTCAAATTCATCTACGGGTACATTTGTTTTTTGCCCTTTGCTGCTACAGGAAATTAAAGTAGCAATTAATAAAAAACATACCAGATTAAACTTCGCCATTATATTATAAATTATATTGAACAGCAAATATAAAAAATGCCCCGCTTTGGGGCATTTTTATTTGCTGCATAGGGAAAATATGTTGGTGAAGGTTTGTATTAAAATTTTATACCAACGCCTATTTTAAAACCGTTGTTGTATCCGTTTACATTTTTATTGGCATCTACTTTACCAAGGCCGTAATTGTAAGAAGCGTTCACATTAAAGCCGCTTTTAAACTGGTAACCTATGCCACCCATCAGGCTCATATCCCAGCTATTGAATTGATCTTTTGCATCCAGGGTTTCATTAAGCAGGTTAAAGCCCAATACACTTGCCGTAGTTTTAAGTTTGGAAGAAACCAGGTAAGAAAACTGCGGGCCACCAAAAACCTGGAAGCCACCAAGATCTGCTTTTATCAAAACTGGCAAATCAATATAATCGTTCTGCAATTTGGCCTTTGCATTAGCACCTAAAAATTCCGCACCTTTTATGGCAAAATCGCCTACCATTTCGTACCCTTTTTGAGTATAATAAATACCTGGTTCTACAGAAATGCCAGAACCCAGGGGAATGCTGGTGTTGATGCCTGCATAAAAGCCCGTACGGTTTTGCGTTTTAACCATGCCATCCGTAAAATCAAGCAGGTCTTGCAAATTGTTCACTGCATCACCTCTCATACCCGAGGAAGAGAGCCCCGCTTCTACTCCTATCACGGGAGTTTGCGCAAAAGCAGCTAAAGAAAGAGTAGTCATTGCTAAGAGTAAAATTTTTTGTTTCATGAGATTAATTTTTACTGGTTATTGGATAAAAAATTTATCGGTTATTGTTTCAGCAACATTACTGCTACCTTAATTTTCAGAACAGATTTTTTTAGGAAGGATTAATGCTCGCTAGGTAAGGTTTTGTTAAAGACAGAACGCTGATTGTGAGGATGCGTAGGATGTCACTGATTCTTACACTCATAAAAGAGAAGAAGCACGAAATTTGGATCTTGTAATTGTTCCGGGGTATTATGTAGAAGGTATAGCAAAGAGTACAAAAAGTGGAAGGAGTAAAAATAACTCTCAATCCCTAATCTCCTTTTCTTTTTGTATTAGTTACAGAGATAGAACCTTTAAAACTTTACTTATACAACTTCTGTCTGTGTTCACTAAAATATATTTTCCGTTTTGTTTTGGGCAAAACCTTCATTGTTACCTCGCTGCCGTCCCCGGCAAATTTTTGTTGATACACTTTGAAACCGTCGTTTACTCCCTTTTTTCGCAACTGATTATAAAATATTCTGGAGTAGGCTACTACTTCATTAATTAGTTTGGTGATTTTTGCAGCAGTTATTTTTCCTGTTATGCTTAGCGGGTGAATGGCTGCCCGATACAAGGCCTCGTTTCTTATTTTATTGCCTACTCCTGTAAAAACGTTTTGATCCATCAATACATTGTCGATTGTTTCTGCAGCATTTTCTTTTAGAAGTTTTTTTACATAAGCCTTATCAAATTTCGAATGCAGTACGTCTGTTCGCCAGTCATAGGTTTCTTTCAGCGGCTTTTTAATTTAGAGGCCGTAACAACATACCCGTTTATTTCTCCTTTAGCAAATTCAAGATAAAAAGAACGGTTCACTTTTTTCCTTTCATTGATCAGTATATCTCCAAACAATCCGAGGTGAATTTTTACCACGCCATTGGTAAAGATCAATAACAAATGTTTGCCCCAGGTTTCAATATTGCCGAGTTTTTTTCCCTTTATCCAGGCGGCAGGCATTGGCCCATACCCACCGGCTTTTTTCACCACTTTCCCTATGAATGGTTGCAACTGGTCTTTTAAAAGCAATATGGATGGGCCTTCAGGCATAGTGACTGAATTTTATTTTCTATCCTATATAAATACAAATAGCGGTCCGCAATTTGTATTTATAAATTGAACCTAAAATAAAATAAGATGTCAAATCAATCAACAGATCCCAAAAAAGACCAGGACAATAAAGATGCAGCCGTAAAGCCGGAACCGGAAACCCTGCATACAACAGATCCGCAGGATCATATGGAAGGACCGGTTTCGTCCCTGGTGCAAGGCGTTAAAGAAACCGCAGAAGAAAATGACAGCACTTCCAAAGAAGCCGCAGATAAAGAAAAAGATGAAAAAAAATAAACCCTGTTGCCGGGATAGTCAGCCTGTTACAACAATGATTGCTGGCTGTTTCAGGTAGTTAAAAAATCCCTGAACCAGTAGCCGGAATCCTTGATAGTTCGCATTTGAGTATTATGATCTACATGCACCAGGCCAAATCTAGCATGGTATCCTTCGGCCCATTCAAAATTGTCCATCAGGGTCCAGGCAAAATACCCGGCAATATTTATTCCTGAATGTTTAGCCTTATACAAAGCTGTAATATGCTCTTCAAAATAGGCTATTCGCTGGGCATCATGTACACGTGAACTTTTAAGTTCATCTTTGTAAGCAGCGCCATTTTCCGTAACAATAATTTGTTTTACCGATCCGTATTTCCAGAATTTTTTAATGATCCGGTAAAAACTTTCTGCATTTACTTCCCAACCCAAACCGGTATAAGGAACTTTTCTACCGGCGGCTTTTACATCACTTGCCTGTACTATCGGTATAATAGGATTGTATCTTATGGTGAGTGGAAAATAATTCTGCAATCCAATAAAATCAAAATCAAACTGCATTCGTTTGGTATATTTCCAGGCCTTGGTAGTCATTTCCAATTGTTCCAGGAATTTAAAATCATCCCTGGGATATCCTTTGCCCAGGGCAGGTTCTATAAATAAGCGGTTCATTAGAATATCCATCCTGTTGGCCGCCCTCATATCTTCTGTTTTATCTGTATAGGGAATAATTTCCGAGCAGGAGAAACTTGTACCTATCGTGGCTTTCGGAACCAGGGATCTTAATATCCTGCCGCCATCTGCCTGCGCCAAAACAGCGTGATGCACTGTAGGTAAAAAATTTTTCAATCCGGTTTTTCCGGGTGCGTGCTTTCCCAGCATATAGCCCAAACTTGTAAATGCCAACGGCTCATTTAATACGATCCAGTGCTTCACCCTATCGCCAAATGCTTCTGCACATACCGTAGTAAACCTGGTAAACCAATGCAATATTTTATAACTAGCCCAGCCACCTTCTTTTTCCAAAACCTGCGGCAAGTCCCAATGGTAAAGGGTTACAAAAGGAATAATATCCAATTTCAAACACTCATCAATTACTTCATTGTAAAAACGAAGGCCTTCTTTATTTACCCTGCCTACTCCATCTGGTAAAATGCGGCTCCAGGAAATAGAAAAGCGAAACACATTAAAACCAAGTGCTTTCACCAACAAGAGATCTTCTTTATACCGGTAATAAAAATCACATGCCTGCGTGGGTTTTGCAGCTCCCTTTATCTTGCCGGTACGCTTTGCAAAAGCATCCCAAACAGAAGCAGTTCTTCCATCTGTAAATGCAGCACCTTCATTTTGTGCAGCAGCCGTTACCACACCCCATAAAAAATCTTTACCAAAATCGCTGCTCAATGGAGTAGAAAGGAGGGAAGCCATATTTACAAAGCTGGTGAAAAATAATACGCCGGCATATTAAATTAAGGTTAAGCCCCTACCCCCCTGAAGAGTGAATTTACCGGAGAGAAGATTATGCAAATAAAAAAGCGAAAACCGAATAAGGTCTTCGCTAATATCTTCCAACCCCTCTTCTCCATAATCAGTTTGCCCCGGGGCCAGAGGTGTCAGGGAGGGGAAGGGTTTACCATCCCAACACCCACGCAAATATCAATGGTGCTACAATCGTAGCATCACTTTCTACAATAAATTTGGGTGTATTAATATCTAATTTACCCCAGGTTATTTTTTCATTCGGCACTGCGCCACTGTACGATCCAAAGGATGTGGTAGAGTCGCTTATCTGGCAAAAATAACTCCAGAAAGGAACATCATGCCACTCAAGATCCTGGTACATCATAGGCACTACACAAATAGGAAAATCGCCTGCAATACCGCCACCTATCTGGAAAAAGCCCACGCCTTTTCCAGCTGAATTATTGCGATACCAATCTGCCAGCCACACCATATATTCAATACCACTTTTCACCAGGTCGGCCTTTAGTTCTCCTTTTATAACATAACTCGCAAAAATATTTCCGGTGGTACTATCCTCCCACCCAGGGCACACGATCGGAATATTTTTTTCTGCTGCCGCTACTATCCAGCTATTTTTAGGATCAATTTCATAATATTGTTCCAGTTCGCCGCTTAATACTGTTTTGTATAAAAATTCATGTGGAAAATAACGTTCTCCTTTTGCCGCTGCATCTGTCCATTGTTTTACCAAATGTTTTTGAAGCCTGCGAAAAGCCTCTTCTTCCGGTATGCAGGTGTCTGTAACACGGTTGTAATGATTTTCCAAAAGATCCCACTCATCCTGTGGTGTAAGATCTCTGTAATTAGGTACCCTTTTATATTTTGTATGTGCCACCAGGTTCATCACATCCTCTTCAAGGTTCGCACCTGTACAGCTGATGATGGCCACTTTATCCCGGCGGATCATTTCTGCCAGGCTCAGGCCCAGTTCTGCTGTACTCATGGCACCCGCAAGGGTCACCATCATTTTGCCACCCTCTTCCAGGTGTGTTACATATCCTTTGGCCGCATCCATTAATGCAGCTGCATTAAAATGGCGGTAATGATGCTCAATAAAATTAGAAACAGGTCCTTTGCTCATGATTAAAAATTTAGACCGCAAAAGTAATTTTTTTTTATGTACCCAGCTATGAATTTATGATCAACTTCAATAGCGTCGCACTCTTGTACCGCATCTCTTTATTCAACAATAAATTCGTGGTACCCCGATGCAATCAGGCGGTACATCATATCTTTGTTCATCACGTAACTACTATTAATATGAAGCATCTGTCAGGTATTTTGTTGGCTATTATTTTTACTACCGTTTCTTTCGCCCAACAAAGCAAATTCGCTGGCATTTGGGAGGGAGACCTGGATGCCGGTATGCAAAAGTTAAAGCTGGTATTTATCATTTCACAAAACAAAAGCGGTCAATTAAAATTGGCAATGCAGTCGCCTCAGCAATCGGCCATGCAAATGCCGGCAGATACTGTTATAGTTGTGGGAGAAACTATCAACATGGAAATGAAAAAATTCAAACTCAGCTTTTCCGGCAAACTCATCAACGATACAATCATTAATGGTGAATTTACGCAGGGCCAGGTATTTGACCTGTTATTAAAAAAAGTAGAAAAACCAACAACTGTTACTAAACCCAAAAGACCTCAAACACCCAAGCCACCATTTACTTACAAAAGTATAGAGGTAAGCTTTTCCAATAAAGATCAGTCATTAAAATTAGGAGCTACACTTACATTGCCTGATACTGCTACGGCAGAAAAATACCCGGCAGTTATTTTAATAACCGGCAGCGGCGCACAGGATAGGGATGAAACCATGTTCGGCCATAAACCATTTGCGGTTATTGCCGATCATCTCACCAAAAAAGGGTTTGCTGTTTTAAGGGTAGATGATCGTGGTGTAGGCAAATCAACCGGCAACCATAGCCTGGCAACCAGTGCAGATTTTGCCAATGATACAGAAGCAGCTCTCGATTATTTATTACAAAATAAATTCATCAATACAAAAAATATCGGGCTTATCGGCCATAGCGAAGGCGGACAAATTGCACCGATGGTAGCAGCAAAAAGAAAAGAAGTGAAATTTATTGTACTGCTTGCCGGGCCTGGCATTCCTTGTGTTGACCTTATGGCAGAGCAAAATGTGGCCATTTTTAAGTCGAAGGGATTAAACACATCAACTGCGGACCAATACGGCCCTTTGTTTAAAAAATTAGTGTTATCAATTATAACTTCCAAGGATTCTGCAACAGCTTTCACAAATGGCCTCTATATTTTACAAAACTGGCAGGCTCCTGATTCAGTAAAAGCAGTTTTTAATGTTGCAACTGATACTAAACGTTTCAGTTTTGTAAAGGCGATGGTTGCCGGAGTGTACAATCCCTGGTTCAGGTATTTTATAAGTTATGATCCTGTTCCAAATCTTAAAAAATTATCCTGCGCAGTGCTGGCGCTTAATGGCAGTAAAGATCTGCAGGTTTTACCTGCCTCCAATCTCGCAGGAATAAAAAATGCTTTACAAAAAGGAAAGGCAAAAAATTATGAGATAAAAGATATCCCACAACTGAATCATCTTTTTCAAACCTGCCGGCAATGTACCCTGGATGAATATGCTACACTGGAAGAAAGTTTTTCGCCGGTAGCACTGGATATAATAACTGAATGGCTGCTAAAGCAGGTAAACTAAAATAAGGCGGCTGTCTCAAAATAATGAGACAGCCGCTCTTACTATTTACATCACTGTTCCTACCAACACTTTCTTTTTTGTTTTTTGTATTAACTCGTCCTGGCCATCGGAAAGGAATTTTATTACCCGGGTACTTTTTTTATCTTCTACCGAAACATAATAGCTTATGTCGCCCTGGATAACAACTTCTGATATATTGCCATTTGCTGAACAATTTTTATACTTACCAGATAATTTTTCCTGGATTGCAGTTGGCAATTCTTTTAATTCCAGCTGGCGCACAACTGCAAACAATTCGCCATTGTAGGTATACGCTACCATTTGATCCCTGTCGAGTTGCTTAAAATACCCAAAATAAAGTCCGTCGTTTTCTTTCCAGCGCAATTCAGTAGCATTTTCAAATTGTGCATTAAAGGCTGACGAAATCCATTTACTAACTTTTTCTGATTTGATAACCTTTGCAGCTGAAGGATTCAGCAATGCATTTAATTCATTTACTGGTTCGGGACCAGATGCGGAGGCACTAAGGAATAGTGCTAATGCAGCAATTGCTGCTGTTAACTTTTTCATGTCTATACTTTTTATTTTTTAAAAATTGTTGCAGGTACTTTACCTCCTGCAATCATGGCATAACAAAAGTAATACGGGATGATGAGCAAGCAAGCAGATAGTAGTTATGTGGAAGAAAGTTTTTTTATTTTTTACAGCCCGCCAAACAAATGACCATTTTTTACAAATCAAAAATGGCTGAAACACCGTATCCGCAAGCATTTGAAAAATACTCTTAATGAAAATATAAATTGTGTATAGTTTCTGTTAAAAAACAGCAATGGCAAAACCCTTTTTTAAAATTATCTTTAAAACATGAATTACCTGGCCCATGCATATCTCTCCTTCCATCAGAAAGATATACTTGCGGGCAATATGATAAGCGATTTCATCAAAGGAAAAAAACAATATGACTATCCTGCCCATATATTAGCAGGGATAAAATTGCACAGAGCTATTGATCAATTTACGGATGAACATGCGGCCACAAAAAGAATAGCGGCTGTATTTAAACCACAATACCGGTTATACGGGGGCGCATTTGCTGATATTGTTTACGATTATTTCCTGGCCAATGACAGGGATCAATTTACGTCCCGGGATGAATTGCTGCTTTTTACAGGGGAAGTATATGGGCAGCTAAAAGAAAATGAAGCATATTTTCCCGCCCCTTTTGAAAATATGTTTCCGTATATGCAATCTCAAAACTGGTTATATAACTATCAATTTGACAGCGGTATTCAAAAAAGCTTTGCCGGTATGGCCAGGCGGGCAAAGTACCTGCCGGAAACCGCTATTGCATTTGAATTGTTTTTAAATAACAAAGAGTTGTTCCGGGAGCAATACGCTATTTTTTTCCATTCTGTTAAATCCTTTGCCGCTTATACAATGGAACAATTGTTGAAACATTGATTCTTTTATCTTTGAAAAAAAATAAGACATGAAATATACCTTCCTCTTTCTGGCGTTACTGGCCGTTGGTTTTACGGGTACTGCACAGCTAAAATTTCCGGAAACGGATAAATCGCCGCTCGATATAAGTTATTATCCCAATAAGTATCCTTTGCTTAAAATACAAGGTAAGGCCACTGAACCTTTAAAGGCAAGGTTATTATATAGCAGGCCACAAAAAAATAACCGGGAGATCTTTGGCGAACTGATAGAGTATAATAAAGTATGGCGCCTGGGAGCTAATGAAGCAACGGAAATTGAATTTTTTCAAAATGTAAAATTTGGCGATACAAAAGTGAAAAAAGGACGTTATAGTTTATATTGTATCCCTACTGCTGAAAAATGGACATTAATATTAAATACTGATACGGATAGCTGGGGCTCCTTTATCTACGATCAAAAAAAAGATATTGCCCGTGTGGATATTCCCGTAGAAAAACAGGCCATTTCAACAGAATCACTTTCAATATTGTTTGAAAAAATTACGGGAGGTTTTAGTCTTAATATTGGTTGGGATAATGTGAAAGTTACATTACCGATCTATCTACAATAAATTAATATGCGCTTCCATAGTAAAAACTGCTTTTTCTTTATAACTATAATTATGTCTCTGTTTTTACAGGTGGCCTGTAAAAATAATGGGAATAGTACGCAGCCTGAGTCTGAAAAAGATACACTTAAGACCCTTCTGGGTAATCAATACCAGGCTGTTGATCAATCTCCTATGGATGTTAGTTACTGTCCTGCTGATTATCCTCAAAACAAAATGAAAGGGGTGAACAATAATGGCCCGGTTGCAAGAGTGATATACAGCAGGCCGCATAAAAAAGGCCGGCTGATTTTTGCTGACAATCCCCAAAGCCTTTGCCCCTATGGAAAACCATGGAGGCTGGGTGCCAATGAAGCAACAGAAATAGAATTATTCAGGCCGGTACTGATCGGCGGAAAAAACATATTAGCCGGAAGGTATATTCTTTATTGTATCCCCCACGCCGATAAATGGGATATCATTTTTAACAGCAATCTCAACAGCTGGGGTCTGGAGATAGATCCAACAAAAGATATTTTTAAAACAGAACTTCCTGTACAAAAGCAATCAGAGGTTGTTGAAGATTTTACGGTCATCTTTCAGGATAGCCCGGAAGGGGCGGATTTGCTGATGACATGGGATGATGTAAAAGTACTTATGCCATTAACTTTTTCAAAATAAAGATATTGTTTTGATTGTTTGCATACCATTTAGTCTTTCACAATAGCTAACTTTACTCCATGTGTGGAATTGCAGGCATCATTACCAGGGATCAAAAATTTATCCGCCCGGCATTACTTGAAAAAATGTGCACTGTATTGGCTCATCGCGGGCCGAATGGCAAAAATACATGGAGCAATCATTCCAACACCGTAGGATTTTCTCATACCCGTTTAGCTATTATAGATCTTAGTGAGGCTGCAGCTCAACCCATGCATTATGCAGGCCGGTATACCATTGTTTATAATGGAGAAATTTACAATTACATAGAATTAAAAAAAGATCTTAAAAACATTGGATACCAGTTTTTAAATGATAGTGATACAGAAGTAATATTGGCGGCCTATGATTTTTATGGAGAAAAATGCCTGGCGTATTTTGATGGTATGTTTGCCTTTGCCATCTGGGATGAAAAAGAACAAACACTCTTTGCTGCAAGGGACCGCTTTGGAGAAAAGCCTTTTTATTATTATAGTGAAAAGGGATTATTTGCTTTTGCAAGTGAAATGAAAGCTCTTTGGGAGGTGGGTGTACCCCGAAACGTAGATGATAAAATGATTCTCAATTATCTTACCTTAGGCACCGTTCAGAACCCGGCAGACAAATCCCAAACTTTTTTCCAAAATATTTCTTCTCTGTTACCCTCTCATTACCTGTTACTGGATACAAAACTGGGTAAATTTTCTCTTACCAAATACTGGGACTTAGACCGGCAAAACCAGCCTGTGATTCCGGGCAAAAACTATCCCGGCATTTTCACCGAATTATTATCCGATTCTGTTAATAAAAGATTGAGAAGTGATGTACAGGTGGGCAGCAGCCTGAGTGGCGGCCTGGATAGCAGCAGTATTGTTGCCCTGGTTAGTCAACTTTTAGGTTCCGAAAAAACAGCAGCCAATTTTAAAACTTTTTCTGCCATATTCCCGGGATTTGAAAAAAATGAAGAAGCCCATATAAAAAAAATAACAGATAAATTTTCTCTACAGAATTTCCCTGTAGTGCCTACAGCAGATGGCCTGGTAAAAGATTTTGAAAAATTATGCTATCACCAGGAAGAGCCTTTTCCCTCTTCCAGTATTTATGCACAATATAAAGTGATGGAGTTGGCAGCACAACACAAAACAAGGGTTTTGTTAGATGGGCAAGGTGCAGACGAGACCCTGGCAGGTTATCATAAATATCTTCATTGGTACTTACAAGAGCTGGTTAACCGACATAAGTTTTTAGAAGTAAAAAAAGAAAGAAAAAAATTTGCACAACATAAAATGCCCGTACAATGGGGCATTAAAAATATAATGGCAGCTTATTTGCCGGCGCATACTGCCATAACACTAGAAAAAAGAGAACATTCCTATATCAGTGCAAATCATGATGTAAGTAAAAAATTATTGCTTCATGCAAAAGGTCGTGAATGGGATGGCATTCATAAGCCGATTGTAACCAAGCTCAATGATATTCTTTATTTCAATACCATGGAATTTGGCCTGGAAGAGCTGCTACGGTATGCCGATAGGAGCAGTATGGCTCATGCCGTAGAAATCAGGTTACCTTTTTTAAATGCCGCCCTGGTGCAATTTATTTTTTCCTGTCCCACGGCTTTTAAAATACAGAATGGATTTACCAAGTGGATATTACGCAAATCCATGGAAAATATTTTGCCGCCAGAAATGGTATGGCGAACAGATAAGATTGGTTATGAACCTCCTCAAAAACAGTGGATGGAACACCCTGTACTTATTGATTATATGCATGAAGCAAAAAAGAAATTGGTGCACTACGATCTGCTTAAACCACAGGTATTGGATAGGAAAGCCAACCCCAAACATGCGCACGAACGCAATAACTATGAATGGCGGTATTTGTGTACCGCTCAATTACTTTCTTAATTTATTATTTCTCCCTCTTTTATAAGTATTTTTGCTGCTCAAAATTGTCATATGAGCACAGAAAATCTTAACAACAAAAAGATAGCAACAAGGATTATACATGCAGGTGCAGAGCCTGATCCTTCAACCGGTGCCATTATGACGCCGATATTTCAAACCTCCACTTATGTACAGGCTGCACCGGGCGTAAACAAAGGCTTTGAATATGCCCGTAGCCAAAACCCAACCCGTAAAGCTTTGGAAGAAGCCCTGGCTATTATAGAAAATGGGAAATTTGGGTTGGCCTTCAGCAGTGGTGTGGCTGCAACAGATGCTGTTATAAAATTATTGAACCCGGGAGATGAAGTAATTGCAGCCAGTGATATGTATGGCGGCACTTATCGTCTTTTTACTAAAATATTTGAAAAGTTTGGAATCAGGTTTATTTATGTTGATACTACCGATACCAATAATATACAGGTTGCGGTAACTGCAAAAACAAAACTCATCTGGATAGAAACCCCAACCAACCCGTTGATGAATATTACAGATATTGCTGCAGTTGCTGCCATTTCAAAAGCTACCGGTGCCTGGCTTTGCGTAGACAATACTTTTGCCTCCCCTTATCTGCAAAACCCTCTTGACCTGGGTGCCGATATCGTAATGCATTCTTCTACTAAATACTTAGGCGGTCATAGCGATGTCATACAGGGTGCACTCATTATGAATGATGCGTCTCTGAGAGAACAGCTTTACTTTATTCAAAAAAGCTGTGGTGCTGTTCCCGGCCCAATGGATTGCTTCCTTGTGCTTCGTGGAATAAAAACACTTCATGTACGTATGAGACAACATTGCGAAAATGGTGAAAAAATTGCCAATTACCTCCGCAATCATTCAAAAGTGCGAAGAGTGTATTGGTGTGGTTTTGAGGACCATCACAATTTTGATATTGCCAGAAAACAAATGCGTGGTTTTGGTGGCATGATGAGTTTTACTTTAAAAGATGATACCGTAGAAGCAGCTACAAAGGTACTTTCATCTACTAAATTATTTTCATTGGCAGAAAGTTTAGGTGGTGTAGAGTCATTGATCAACCATCCGGCCAGTATGACGCACGCCAGCATACCAAGGGAAGAAAGAATAAAGAATGGTTTGGGTGACGGACTGATAAGGCTGAGTGTTGGTATTGAGGATGCAGATGACCTGATAGAAGATCTTAAACAGGCAATTGGTTAACATGAAAAAAATAACCAGGCAAATATTATTCTTTCTAAGCGTAAGCAGTATTTCATTTTTTTCCTGTGCGCAGACCAGCAATTCATTGTATGAATTTGTAAAAGGAAAAGCAGATACCGCATTCACTAAAGACAAAATGCCCGGTATTTTTATTGCCTATAGCAATAAGGGAAAAGATGCTTTTTATACGGCAGGTTATGCCCAACCGGAAACCAAGACCGTTTTTGATAGAAATACTTTTTTTGAAATAGGCAGCGTTACCAAAACATTTACTGCTTACACGTTAATGAGTGTTTTAAGAGATCATAATATAAGCGACACTACCAGCATACTCCCTTATTTACCTGATGAAGTGCAGGCTAATAAAGCTTTGGAGCCGATCCGCTTTTTAAATCTCCTGAATCATACCTCCGGTTTACCCCGCCTGCCGGACAATTTACTGCTGAAGAAAAACAATCTTCAGCCCTATGCTATGTACGATTCAAAATTATTATTTGAATACCTGGCTACAGCAAAGCCGGCAAATAAAGGTGCTTATGGATATTCAAACCTTGGCGCAGGTCTGGCAGGTGTGTTGGCAGAAAGAATCTCCGGTAAAACATACGCATCGTTGTTAGATAAATATATTTTCCTTCCTTTTAAAATGCTGGACAAAAACAATACCATTGAAAAAAGCAACAACAAAAGCCAGGGATATATTGAGGACAGCAGCAAGGCTGAGTATTGGAATATGAATGTACTGGCTCCGGCTGGCGGACTAAAATGTAACGGAATCGAAATGTTGAAATACCTGGCTGCTATGAGTCAACCAATAAACCCTGAATCAAACGCCATTGTTAACCTGGTAACTGAACCAACCCACAGATTATCTCCCAATATGAGTGTATGCAGAGGCTGGCATACATCTCAAAAGAAAGATAAACCCGTTATTTACTGGCACAACGGCGGCACTTACGGGTTCTCCACTTTTGCTGCATTTGTAAAGGGAACCGGGCAAACTGTAATGGTAGTTATAAATAAATTTAACAGCAATGCTGCCGCCGATAAACTAGGCATTGATATTATTAATAAAATGCTGGAATGACGGATGATAAACTAATGCAATTTTTAAATGAAAAAGTGGCTGCCTATGATCAGCCTTTTTTTATACAGGACGACCCTGTAAGTATACCGCATTTATTCTCCAAAAAGCAAGACAAAGAAATAGCCGGCTTTTTTGCAGCGATCTTTGCCTGGGGAATCCGTACTACGATCATCAATAAAAGCCGGGAGCTGATGGGCCTGATGGATAATGCACCCCATGATTTCTGCCTTCATCATTCGGACAATGATCTTAAAAAATTATTATCATTTAAACACCGCACTTTCAATGCAACAGACCTGTTGTATTTTGTGTCTTTCTTTAAAGAACATTACAGCAGGCATTCTTCATTAGAAACGGCTTTTTCGCAATGGATGAAAAAAGAAGATGAAGATGTAGAGAAAGGGCTGGATGGCTTCTACCAGTATTTTTTTTCTCTACCTCATGTTCCTGGCAGAACGTTGAAACATATTGCCTGTCCGGCAAAGAAATCGGCCTGCAAGCGGATCAATATGTTTTTAAGATGGATGGTAAGGCAGGATAAGGCAGGCGTGGACTTCGGGATATGGAAAAATATCCGCCCATCTCAACTTATAATTCCGCTGGATCTGCATGTAGCGAGGGTAGCAGCAAATTTTGGGCTTCTGCAACGTAGCCAAAACGACTGGCAGGCTGCAAAAGAACTTACCCAAACACTTAGGTCTTTTGATGCCAAAGATCCTTGTAAGTATGATTTTGCTTTATTTGGTTTGGGAGTATTGGAAAAATTCTAAATCCTGGTTAAATTTATAATGATGAACACTCCTGAAAATAACGAATCCCTGGTTAATATTGTTCTGCAGGAAACAGATAGCAGCATCTTACAAAGCAGGAAGCTTTTTGAAGACCTGGCTGCTTATATCAATAGCCTTATTATTGACCATTTTGATGAACTCATCAATTTACTATACAGGATGGATGTAAGTGAAAAAAAATTGAAAACGCTGCTGCTTGATCATTCAAGCGAAGATGCAGCCAGTATTATTGCATCACTGGTCATTGAACGGCAGGTACAAAAATTAAAAACAAAAGCGATGTTTAAGCATGAAGAGAATATACCTGAAGATGAAAAATGGTAAATTAATTACACGGATTTTAAAAGAACAATTTCATGAATTACACAAATTTCTTAAGCCCTTTTCTTCAATGGGCAAAGCTATTGAGATACCCTTTTACCTGTTTAAATACCGCATTTTCTTTAATAAAAAAGCTGCAATAATTTTGCAGCTTTTATGTTTTCAATTATTTCTTAAACATTAATTCCTTTACCTTTTCTTTGTCTTCTTTTTCTTTTTTAAGATCGAACATCGTTCCAAACACATGATCCCACAGGGTAGAACTTACTCCAAAACCCATGTCAGTTTCTTTGTAATGATGCAGGTGATGATTGCGCCATAGTCCTTTCATCCATTTAAATGGAGGATTCCAGGCATGAATGGCATAATGCATGCTCCCATAAATAAGATAACCGATCATAAAGCCGGGGAAAAACGGAAAAGCATATTTTCCTAATACCAGGTAAAATGTAAGGAAAAACAAAGACGCTAAAATAAGGCTTGGAACCGCCGGCATAAATAACCGTTCTTTATCTCTTGGATATTCGTGGTGGTTGCCATGCAATACATAATTTATCCTCATTCCTGTTTTAGACCGGGGATGATAATGAAATACGAACCGATGTAATATGTACTCTGTAAAGCTCCAGAAAAAAATACCTGCCATATAAATCAGGAATACATTCATGCCTGGCATACCCAATGATTTTATGCTGTAATAAGGCAATCCTATCAGCACAGGCGTGTACATTCCCCAGATAACCAGGGGATGGGTTTTGGTTAAAAATTCCAGGTATTGATTCCGGAACAGTTGAGCCTGCCCCTTATTATGTATCTTCTCAAATTCCATAAGCTAACGCTATTATTGTACAAATATAAAAAATATAAAAAAATACTCCAATTATAGATCAATAAATGGTTGTTAATTGACCTCATATTCAATGGCCGTTGATTAATTACTTATTTTTGCCTCCTAAAAATTACAGATGAAACTTGTTACATATTTAAAAAATAATCATGACCAGCTGGCCCTGCTGGTAGATGGGATGTTGTATGATACCGATATGCTTCATCCTGACCTCCCGGTAAGTATGGCTATGTTTTTAAACTTTTGGGATGACATGCTGCCCCTGGCAAAAGCCTGCGAAAACAGAATTAAAGATGGACTGGTAAGAAATGTAATGGCAAAACCCTTCAGTGAAGCTGAACTGCTGGCGCCGGTACCACATCCCACCAGCTGCAGGGATGGATATGCCTTTCGCCAGCATGTGGCAGCAGCAAGGCGCAACCGTAAGGTTGATATGATTGCCGAATTTGATCAATACCCTATTTTCTATTTTACCAATCACAACAGTGTACAGGGGCCCGGCGACGTCTATTGCATGCCCGATCATTTTGAAAAACTGGACTTTGAGCTGGAAGTTGCTGTTGTTATCAATAAACCCGGAAGAAATATTAAAGCAGAAAATGCGGATGAATATATTGCCGGTCTTATGATAATGAACGATATGAGTGCAAGAAGATTACAGATGGAAGAAATGTTATTAAATCTCGGGCCGGCCAAAGGGAAGGATTTTGCTACCTGCATTGGCCCGATGCTGGTGACTTTAGATGAGCTGGAACAGTATGAAGTGCCCTGCATGGAAAACCATACGGGTAAAGCCTGGAATTTAAACATGACCTGTAAAGTAAATGGCATTGAAGTAAGTCGTGGAAATGTAAGTGAAATGAACTGGACCTTTGCGGAAATTATTGAACGCTCCAGTTATGGCGTAAATCTTTATCCCGGCGATGTGATTGGCAGTGGAACTGTAGGCACGGGTTGCTTTTTAGAGCTAAATGGCACAGGGATGTTAAATGATGTTAATTATACAGAACAATGGTTGCAGGCAGATGATGTGGTGGAAATGGAAATTGATGGATTGGGTGTTTTGCACAATAAAATGGTGAAGGAAGATAGTAGCTTTAGTATCCTGGGTTTAAAAAAGTAATTAAGCGCAGAGATAATAAGTTAAAGAGTTTCGCTGAGACATGACAAATGAAACATCTAATACCATAGGTGCGAATATCCTTGACGCCGCAATTGCTGTACACCGGGAACTTGGACCTGGCTTATTAGAATCTGCTTACCAATTGGCTTTAAAAAGAGAATTGGAATTGAGAGGTCTAAGAGTAAGATCCAAAGTGGGGGTAGAATTAATATATAAAGACATCCCTCTTGGGAAAGCTTATGAGATTGATCTTTTGGTAGAAGAAGAGATTATTATCGAAACAAAAGCAGTTGAAGCAATGCACCCTGTTTTTACTTTCCAGGTAATTACATATCTTAAGCTTTATCATCAAAAAAAATTAGGGTATCTTATTAACTTTAATGTTCGATATCTCAAAGATGGGTTCAAAAGAATAGTAAATAATTTTTAGCCTCTGCGAAACTCTTTATCTCACTTTCTCTGCGTTAAAAAAATAATAACTCTAAAAAATTTATCACAAACACAAATTGGATATCTTACTAACTTTATGGTTCAGTATTTCAAGGATGGCCTTAGCCTCTGCGAAGCTCTTTATCTCACTTTCTCTGCGTTAAAAAAATGATAATACATCTTAAAGATTTAAAGCCGGCCGATACTCAAAACTACCTGCAGCATGCCATAGCTCCCAGGCCGATAGCATTCGCTTCCACTATAGATAAAGAAGGGAAGGTAAACCTTTCACCTTTCAGCTTTTTTAACCTGTTCAGCAGCAATCCCCCAATCGTCATTTTTTCTCCGGCCAGGAGGGTAAGAGATAATACCACCAAACATACCCTGCAAAATGTAGAAGAAGTAAAAGAGGTAGTGATCAATATTGTGGATTATGATATGGTGCAGCAAACATCCCTGGCCAGTTGCGAATTTGCTAAAGGAACCAACGAGTTTTTAAAAGCCGGTTTTACGGCTGAAAAAGCAAGCCTGGTTTCCCCGCCAATGGTAAAGGAAAGTAAGATAAAAATGGAATGCAGGGTTATAGAGATAAAACCACTTGGAACAGGGAGTGGCGCCGGCACCCTTGTTATATGCGAAGTACTTTGTATTCATATTGATGACAGTATTTTAGATAACGATAAAAAAATAGATCAAACCAAATTACATCATGTGGCACGCCTGGGTGGCGATTGGTATTGCAAAGTAGATGAAAGCAATTTATTTAAAGTGGCAAAACCCAATACGCAACTCGGCATTGGCATTGATGCACTGCCTGAAGGTATCCGCAATAGCAGAATATTAACCGGCAATCATTTAGGACAGTTGGCCAATGTAAGTGAAATGCCGGTAGTAGAAGCCTCCTTTAATGATGACAAATTGAATAATATTATTCAATATTATTCAATTAATCCCGAGGACATGGATAATGTATTGCATACCTATGCGGCAAAACTACTCGATGATGGTAATGTGCATGACGCCTGGCAGGTTTTGCTGGCAGATGAATTGTAAGTGACTTTAAAAAAATTCCCGATTATATAAATAAGAATTCCCTCAGGTTTGGCAGTTTTATCCAAAAAAGGCTTCTATTTGCCCGCTTTAAAACAGCATATAATGACAGGCAGAGCAACAGTAAATAACAGAATGAGAGTTTGGCACCGCTACCTGGGATTTTTCCTGGCGGGAATTATGGCAGTATATGCTACCAGCGGTATAATTATGATTTTCAGGGATACTGATTTTTTGAAGCAGGAAAAAATGATCAGTAAAAAACTGGGCACCAATTTAAATGCAGAAGCCCTGGGCAAAGCCCTTAAGATCAAAGAACTTAAAATTGAATCAGCATCCGGTGATACCTTAAAGTTTAAACAGGGAATTTATAACCAGGCTAGCGGCGATGTGAATTATACAGTTAAATCAATGCCATTTCTTATTGAAAAACTGACCAGATTACATAAGGCTAATTCGAAAAGCCCGCTTTTCTTTCTTAATATTTTCTTTGGGGTTTCCTTATTTTTCTTTGTAATATCCTCTTTCTGGATGTTTATGCCTAAAACCACCATATTTAAAAAAGGACTGTATTTTACATTAGCAGGTATAGTACTAACGCTTATCATGCTGTTTTTTTAACTGTTATTATTGTTTTAATTTTTTTTCTGATGGCCATTTTCATTCATTGTGAATTAAATTTAAGCCATGAAGAAACTTCTGCTCCTTTGGCTGATAAGCCCTGCATTTTCATTTTCACAACCCATTTATAAAAATCTTGCCCTGGAAGGTGGCGGCGTAAGAGGCATCGCATACGCCGGTGTAATTGAAGTGCTGGAGCAAAAATCAATTTTACGGCACATAGAAAAAGTAGCCGGTTCTTCGGCAGGTGCTATTGCAGGCTTAATGATCAGCATTGGTTATTCCGCAAAAGAAATTGATAGCTTATTAATGAACATTGCTATTGAAAAATTCAATGATGGCAAAGGAGGTGCCATTGGTAAGTACAGAAGAGTAAAAAATAATTTCGGTATTTATAAAGGAGATCGGTTTGAAAAATGGTTGAAAGAACTGATCGCTTTTAAAACCGGAAATGAAGACCTCAGCTTTATTGCGTTACACAGACTCCATTTAAAAAACCCTGCATACAAAGATCTTTATGTAACAGGCACCAATCTTAGTAAGCAGCAACTGGAAATTTTCTCCTATGAACATACACCTGACATGCCTGTAGCCCTGGCCGTACGCATCAGCGGAGGAATACCATTTTACTTTGAGCCTATTGTGTTAGATAATAATCTGCAAAGGATAGAAAACAACGATACGATCTCTACGCATAATTATTATGTTGATGGCGGCATGTTGTGCAATTATCCTATCAGCATGTTTGATAGTTGTGCCAACAGAAAAAATCCCTTATTGTGTTACGATGCTGCATTTAACCCGGCAACGCTTGGTATTAAACTGGAAAGACCCGAACAGATCGACTCTTTGAACAACAACTCTATCAGCATTCCTCCGTACGACCCGACCAATCTCAATGAATATTTTTTAGCTTTTTCAAATCTGCTGATGGAAACCCTTGCCAGGAAGTATCCTAACATGGAGAATGAGATCGGCAGAACGATTTATGTGAGTTATGGAAATATTAATTCCAGGGTAAGAAAAATAAAAACAGAAGAAAAAAGGCTGCTGTACAATAATGGTGTACAGGCAGCCCTTTTATATTTTAAGTAGTAATTATTTACCGTAAAGAAAACCATATCATTTCTATGCGAAACTCCGCCCGCTCTTTTCTCAGCTATTAAATCACCACTTCGTTCCAAATACCTTTTTCAAAATATCGCTGGACCTGGCGGCAAAGTTGCTCCTGATATTTATTTCCTCTTTGGCGATCAGATCAAACAATGCGGCAGTGGCCCTATCCGTAACATAATTTGCCAGGTCGGGATTAACCTTTTTAAAAGTAGTAGGCAGGTCATTGTATTTTGTAACCAGGTCGCCATAATATTTGGTAGCATCTACTTTATCCAGCGACGCTTTAATCACGGGCTGAAAAGCAGCCAACAACTTACTGGTTGTTTTTTCACGGAAAAAATGCGTGGCACTTGTGTCACCATTTTTCACTAAACCAATGGCATCCTGCAAGGTCATACTTTTAATAGCATCAATAAAAATTGGTTTGGCAAAACCCACAGCATCTTCTGCACCACGGTTTATCTGTAATATGGCTTTGTCTACCAGGCTGTTGAAACCAAGTGTTCTTAACGTGTTTTCAATCTTTTTTGCATCTGGCGGGAGCAATACTTTATAAACAGCATCTTTGAAAAACCCATCTACTGTATTTAATTGTAATACAGACTTGCCGATCCCCTGGTCCAGGGCGGCTTTAATACCTTGTGCTGCTTCTGCCTGGCTGAGACCCCCGATACCGCCGGTGGAAGTTGGTAATTGATTAATCACATCGCAGGAGCTAAGAACAGCTGCTACCGCAATAAGTGTAAAGATCCTGCGCATAATTAAATAGGTTTTTATTATAGTTAACAAGTTTACTGCCAAAGTAAAAACTATTTCTGTTAAATGTAATATTAGTTTTCCGGCATACAAATGGAAGACGCTAAAAATCAACGAAAGTTTCATCGGGACTAAAAAACCTACAAGCTTGGCAGCCTCCTTTATAAGAATTACTTTTGCTGCCAATTAAAAATTATGAGCACGCAACATTTATCAGAACAGGAGATCATCCGCAGGGAAAAACTGGGTGAATTGAACAAACTGGGCATTGATGCCTATCCGGCAGCTTTATATCCCGTAACCAGTACGTCACTATATATAAAGGAGAATTACAAGGGAGAAGAAAATAAGGCAGATTTTGCTGATGTATGTATTGCAGGCCGCCTGATGAGTGTGAGAGATATGGGCAAGGCCAACTTTTTTGTATTGCAGGATAGTGTTGGTAAAATTCAATGCTATATCAGGCAGGATGATATTTGCCCGGGAGAAGACAAATCAATGTTTCAGAATGTATGGAAAAAACTGACCGATATTGGCGATATCATCGGTGTAAAAGGATATGTATTCACCACTAAAACCGGCGAAACCTCTATCCATGTGAATTCATTCGATATTTTGACCAAATCTTTACGCCCTTTACCGATCGTAAAAGAAAAAGACGGGGAAGCCTTTGATGAAGTGACAGATCCTGAATTCCGTTACCGTCAGCGTTATGCAGACCTGATCGTTAACCCTGCTGTAAAAGAAACTTTTATCAAGCGGACAAAAATGGTGAACGCTATTCGGGAGTTTCTGAATGAACGTGGTGCTTTGGAAGTTGATACCCCTGTATTACAAAGTATACCGGGCGGTGCAGCAGCAAGACCATTTACTACGCATCACAATGCATTGGATGTGCCGATGTACATGCGTATTGCCAATGAACTGTACTTAAAAAGACTGATCGTTGGTGGTTTTGAATGGGTATATGAATTTAGCCGCAACTTTAGAAATGAAGGAATGGACCGCACACATAACCCGGAATTTACGGTGCTGGAATTTTATACCGCCTATAAAGATTATGAATGGATGATGGATACCACGGAACAATTACTGGAACAAACAGCGATTGCCACCAACGGTGTAGCTACTGTAGATATGGATGGAACAGAAATTAGTTTTAAAGCTCCTTACAAGCGTATCAGTATGTACGATGCTATTAAAGAACATACCGGTTTTGACATAAGCGCCATGGATGAAGATGGCATCAGGGAGGTTTGCAAACAACTGGGCATCCATGCGGATGCCAAATGGGGTAAAGGAAAACTGATAGATGAGATCTTTGGAGAAAAATGTGAGCATACTTATATACAGCCAACATTTATTACAGATTATCCTGTGGAAATGAGCCCGCTTACTAAAAAACACCGAAGCAAGCCAGGACTGGTAGAGCGTTTTGAGCTGATGGTAAATGGTAAAGAAATTGCCAATGCCTACAGTGAGCTCAACGATCCTATTGAACAGAGGGAACGTTTTGAAGAGCAGGTGAAATTAATGGAGCGTGGCGATGACGAAGCCATGTTTATTGACCATGATTTTTTACGGGCATTGGAATATGGCATGCCCCCCACCAGTGGGATAGGTTTTGGTATTGACCGTTTGTGTATGTTGCTCACCGGTCAGGTATCTATACAGGATGTATTGTTCTTCCCGATGATGCGGCCGGAGAAAGAAAACTGATATTAAAAAAAGGCCTGCAATTGCGGGCCTTAATTTTATAGGTCAGGTGCTATTTAAAACTCAACGCCAAGCTTCATTCCAATACGATTATATTCAAAATCAAATTTTCTGTTATAAGTTTCCATTTTTTGTGTAGCCGGGTTATAAACCATGTCCTGGTATTGTTCATTAAATGTTTTCCGGCTCCAGGCAACAGCAGCAAAAAAATTTTTCTTTTTTCCTATCATGATACCCAAACCTGTTTCAAAGTAATAACCACTGTTAAAATGCCGGTCTATCCTCCATAAATTAGGATTCTCTTTTTCAGCTTTGGTGGGAGTTACTATATTCAACCCCGGTACTGCATAAACAAAAACCTGCTGGTTTTGTATTCTAAAATACCGGCGCAGGTCTACCCCGGCCTGGATACTTTGAATGTAAAAAAAATCTATGGATGCAGATAAACCCACCGACCAGCTATTCCATGCCACACCTCCTGTAACCACCGGTTGAATTTTTATCTTCTCTTCATCATGCCATATCCCTTGCTGAACGGTGGCAAACAACGCCGGCTTTTGTTGTGCATGCAGTTGCGCTGCAAGCATGGTCGTTATAAAATATAATAACAGGCTGATTTTATTCATGAGGAATATTTACCTGGCCTTTAACTGTTAGTTGCATACCATTGCTGTAATCAACAAAATACAATCCTTTTTTTGCTGTAACTATGGCCAGCCCATTGATGGCTATTACATCATAAGGATCTTCAATAGAAAGCTGTGCTTTTTGTTCAATATTCATTGCAACCCCCGCATCAAACAGTTTGAATCCTGCATCGCCATCACAGATCATTAGTTTATTGCCATCTTTTGCCAGGCCGCCAGGATTGGTTAATCCATAGCTTTTAATGAGTTGCGGACTTAATACATTTGAAATATCCAACACATCCAGTTGATTACTATTACCCGCACACATGCCGCCTGATTTTAAAGTAACATAGGCCCTGTTGCCATCAGCAATAACAGGATCGCAGGCTCGTGCATGTGAGAAAGAACCAAGGCTTACAGGATTGTCCGGATCAGCCACATTGTATATCAGCATACCATTTTGCGATCCTATCAATAATTTATTTTCAAAAGGAAATATAGTTTCGATCACCCATGAATTCAAGGCAACATTTTTTATGTATTGAGGATTGGCTGCCTGGCTGATATTAAACACTTTTAAATTTGATCTGTCTACCGTGTACATCCTGTTGCCCATTAATGCAAAAGCAGACATAGACCCAGCAACCCCTGCCGCTCCGGAGCCAGCCTGGTTGCTGCTGGCTGAAGCAATAGTAAAAAAAATGCCCGGTCAGCCGCTCCATACCATATCGCCTGCATCTCTTTGGATAACTGTATCTACCTTAACCCAGTTTACCACGATTAACCCGGGGTCGGTTCCATCCATATAGGATCGCATAGGAAATACACCATTAATAAAACTCTTCAGTTTTGCATCCAGCGGGTTACTGATGTCCACAGTTACCAGGTCGGTATAACAGTCGGCATATAGGTAATTTTCTTTTACCGAAATATCCCTGCAACCCGGAATATTGATAAAGGCAATATTCCTTGGTAAAACAGGATTGCTGTAGTCAATGATGTGAACCCCTTTATCTATATCATTCAAAAAAACATAATGGTCCTTGACAAAAATTTTACCGGCTTTGCTGATAGCTATTGCGGCACTGCTTTTAATATTTGCTTTTACTTCTTCCAGGGTTTTATACTCCGGCCTGTAAAAAGTATACCGTTCAGACACAGTATCTTTTGTGCAGGAACTTAATCCCAAAAGCAATAAAGCAATGGCAAAGAATTGTACGATTATTTTCATGATGATAGTTTTTTATAATAACAAGATTGATATTACTTCCGTTGCCTGCCAATTTTATTTTATGGAACATCGTACTTTATTCCCAGGCCATAACTGAGCAGGTTATTTTCTTTGGCAATTTTTGTCAGGCCCAGTTGTATGTACGGCCCGGCAGTTAATTTTTTATACGACACAGAGGGATTCAGGTGTAGCAACGGCATATATCCGGGCTTTTTACCCAGGATATTTTTATAATTACTCCAATTGCCGGCAAATAAAAAGCGATTATAAATTCCGGCTGATAATATAATAGGATTTTTTTTGTCAACTACCCTGTAATGAAGCAGCAGCGACGCATCCATTGAATGCATGGCAAGATGGCCCTTATGTACGCTCCTCTCTACATTACTATACATCGGTATTCCACTTTGTAATGCCAATGAATCTATATAAACCGTTCTGGTTATTTTAATATTGCTGAAATTATAAGAAAGGCCTGCTGAAAAATATATTTTCTCCGATAGTTTTTTTTCTTTCTCCATTCCTATGCCCATGCTGATTCCGTTACCAGGCCTGTATTGCTGATAGGTTATTAAGGGCGACCCCGATGTACCCGAACTCGGGGAAAAGTAAGAAGAATTATTTTGCCGATTCCCTAAACTGCTAAAAGCGGTAATACCCGCATGCGATATCATCCTGGTTATCCATTTATTTTTCACAATTTTATTAATGGATCTTTTCCCGGCTGGTAAAGTATCTGCCTTTTTATCAGCAATAATAATATTCTTTGTGATGCTGTGTATTGAATCCGTCGTTTTTGTAATGGCTGAACTGTCTTTGGTATTTATAATTGTTCCATCTGTGATATACTGGTCAGACAAGTTTTCTTCTGTAAAGGGCATAGCTTCTTCCAGGCTGCCATTCGTTATTTTCACTTTGACAGATGATTTGTCGCTAAAGATTTTTTTGTTGACAGGGTTTATTTTTTCATCACTATCAAAAATAATATCTTCTTTATTTTTTTTCGTGACAGGGCTTCTTCCGGTGTTAACATCCACCTGCTTATTGTTTTTATTTTTTGCAGGAAGAACATCAATATTGTTTTCAATAGTCTTATCAGTTTTGAACACGTTTACCGTTCCCTGTTGCACCGGATTTTCTGATTGGGCTATTGTTGTTTGTTGTTGATTTACCACAGGATCTTTTTCTTCTTTATTTCCCTGCCATCCCCAATAGAGCAACAGCCCTCCCGACAGCAGCAACAAAGGCCACCACCAGCCAATCAGGTAGCAGCGTTTTCTTTTTTTAAGTGCCTGTTCAATATCCTTCCACACTTTATCAGAAGGCTCCAGTGATAGTTCCTCCAGCTTTTTATGTACGTTATTGTTCATTTTAGCCTGCATCCTTATCAATTTTTATTGTTGCAGATTCTGTTTCTTTTATCCACTTCATTAATAAATTTCTTGCTTTAAAGAACTGAGTCCGGCTGGTACTGTCTGTAATGCCCAACAGTTTTCCTATTTCTACATGAGAAAACCCTTCAACAGCATGCAGGTTAAAAATGGTTTGATAGCCAAGCGGGAGTTGCCTTAGCATTGATGCCAGTTGCCGGGCATTCAGGTCAGATTCAAGGTTTTCATCAGAACTTAATTTGCTTACCGGCACCAGCTCGATATCGTTAAAAACCATCTCTCTATTATACCGGGCGTTTTTTTTAAGGTAATTAATACTGGTATTTACCATGATGCGGCGAAGCCATCCGCCAAAAGCGCCTTTATGATCGTATTTATCCAGGCTATGGAACATTTTTATAAACCCTTCCTGCAACACATCTTCGGCATCTTCTTTTGACTTGGTATAGCGGTAACAAACGCCCAGCATTGATCCGGCAAATGCTTCATACAATTGCTTTTGCGCGCTACTGTTGCCTTTTATGGATAGTTTGATGAGTTCGGCTAAATTCAATTTGCAGTTATTAGTGTTCTGACAAGTTAAAACAGCCAATCGTTGCCTGAATAATTAAATATTATCGGGGTAAATGTTAACAGGTAAAAAAACCGGTTGCCATTAACGGATAATGGCAGCCGATCCTTTTCTTAACTGCTTTCTTCCATTTAAAATAAATTCGCTTATCCATACAAAGGCAGCAGTATTTAGTTTCATGCCTTTATAGGTGCCATCCCATTTGGCAAAAGGATTGTTGCTGTAAAAGATCCTGTTGCCATACCTGTCAAAAATGCCGAGGTAATAGCCGCTTAACCCGGTAAGATTTCCCAAAGGACCAAATGCATCATTTTTACCATCATTATTGGGTGTAAAGGCAGAAGGAAAATAAACATCGCTGCAATCGGCATTAATATGAATGGTATCGCTGCCCGTGCAGCCGAGCGCATCGGTTACTTCTACAAAATAAATGCCTCCTGTAGTTGCTAAAAAAGTAGGAGCGGTACTTCCATCCTGCCATTTATATGCAGTAAATGTTCCTGGCGAGAGCGTAATGATCTGACCAGGACAGATATTTCTGTCGTTGCCAATATTTACCAACAGATTCCGGTTATCATTGATAATGGTATATGGACCGACGGCTTTACTACAGTTATTTGCATCGGTTACTGTTAATGAATAAGTTCCCGACGAAAGCGATCCTATGGAAGAGGTTGTGGCCCCGTTGCTCCATAGATAATTATAAGGTCCTGCACCTCCTGTAACGGTGGCAGCAAGAGAGCCGTTTAATGAACCACAACTGGCATTACGTATCGTTGTATTCACATCCATGGCAATGGAAGAAGTTAGAATAAATTGTTCCTTTAATGAACAGGCTCCGGGAGAATTAATAAAGACACTATAAGTTCCCGCACCTGCATTGGTAATAAATGCGGTGGTTTGAGGAGGATTTGTGTCCCAGCTATAAATGTACGGTTGATTACTTCCCGAAGGAATGACCATAAGCGTCGCATCGGAGATATTAGTACAGGCACCGGGCCAGTTTACAAGTTTTTGCGCTCCTATAATTGTAACCTCTTTCGTTGTGGCAGATACAATTCCGGCAGCATTGGTGACCAGCAAGGTAACGGTATATATCCCGGGAGAACTATAACTATGTTCAGGAGAAAGAAGTGTAGAAGTATTTTGAGATCCCGACAATGGTTCACCAAAATCCCATTGACATGTTTGAATACATTCGCCAACCGGTCTGAATTTCAGGCTCACCGAATCGATACAGGTAGTTTCAATCTGCAATGGAGTGTTGGGAGGAGCAGCTTCTGCTATTCGGATATCATCTATACCAAATCCATCATAATTATTGCAGGTGGTTCCTGCCCCGAATAAAAATCGGAATCGTACTGATGATTGTCCCGCCAGATTATTTAAGCTATGTCTTGCATCCAGCCACCCACCGCTGCCATTGCCCCCCAAACAACTTCCGGCGGTAGGATATATACTTCCACTCCATCCTTTGGCATTGCCGGCATAAGTAACCGATGGAGTATTATACCAATTTACAGCTGTGCAGGTAATTCCGGTCTGAATATCTCCCAACACCGTCCAGTTGCTGCCGTTGTCCAGTGTATATTGAAGATTAGCTCCGTCAAAACGCTGTTCCGTTTCCCAGATTATCTTAAAACTTATCTCCGGATTTACCAGAGTACCAAAATTAAAACAGGGACTTAACAGCCAGGCATTTTCTCCGTTGGTATACCCTGTGGTACGGGTACCGCCGGTGGTCCAGCATTTGTTGCCTTCACCCGCAGTACCAATGATTATTTTCTGGGGAGCAGCCCATATCCAGTCCGAACTGGTGCCAAAGGGAGCCCAGCCTCCTTCATTCATTTCAAACCCTTCATTGTAAGGAAAGCTATTAATAACACTGTTACAAGGCTGGGTTTTACCAATCAGGCTTAATAGGCAGACAAATAGTATTATCATCGGCAGCTTCATCCTGTAAAAATAAATTAAAAAAGGCAGGAAGTTTATTTTGTAATGCAGCTGGTGTTTACCGGCATTCTTGGGGGAATGTTATTGACAGGTTAAGATGCCTGCTCAGTATGCGCTGAAATTTTACTGTGCCGGAGAAAAAATGGATTAAAAAAGTTGTAGTTTAAAACCGCAGCTTTCATTGTTTCATTTTCTCAATTTATCTTATAAGACTTTAATTTTCTTTGTGAGCCGGGAGAACCAGTAGTAATATCTTCAATGTTCACCTCAACCTGCCCGATTCCCTTTGCAAAATAAGAATGCCTTACTGCGGATGGAATTTCACCAATTCCCGGAGCAATCAGCACTGTAGTATCTCTCACATATATAACATTACTATAGGTACTGTCCAGCACCTGTCTGGTTGTATTCTTTGCTATAATAGTATAACGGTATTCAATCGTCTGACCGTTATTATTGATTACATCTGTCCAGGTGGCACCAACGGGTTCGTTGGCCTTAACAGGCGTTTGTGTAATATTTGAAATGTTGTTTCCACCTACCGTGGTTCCCGAGTAAAAGAAGGCCCTGACAATATTATTGCTGCAACTGAAATATGCTGTTTGCCCGGAATTTAATTCTTTTACTTTTTTATTGGCAACCCCTGCAATGGTTGTATCTTCCAATACATCATACAGAAAGGTAAGCACAGATGCACTACCGAACGTAGTATCCATGTATACCAATTTTGTGCTGTCGCAAATTGGATTATACTCACATTCAAAGCAAACAATATTAGCCGGCGTTCCGGGTGTACCCGGAGTTGTTGGCGTGGTGGGTGTTGTCGGAATCGTTCCGGTTTCTTCACTAAATTCTTTCTGACAAGACATTGCAATGATTGCGCAGATAAAGACTGGTAAAATTTTCTTCATTTGTAGTGTTGATTTGCGTGAAGCTATTTTATTATTTAAATATTATAGTTATTTGTGGAGAAAAATTTTGCGATAAACGAATTACAAAAATATTTATTGTTTCATCTCCTCCAGTTCCTTTTTCATTTTAAACATTTCATCCCTCAACCTGGCGGCTTCCATAAAATCCAGGTCCTTTGCCGCTTTTTCCATATCTTTTTTTACCCGGTTGATGGCTTTTTCCATTTGAGGCACTGTTTTGTATTCTGCCTGTTCTTCTGCAGCTGCTGTTACCAGTTCTTCATCAGGGCCAACGGCATAAGGATTAGCAGGATCATAACCTTTTACATCCAATACAGAACCCTGGGCAAAAACCTGTTCTTTTGTTTTAATGATGGTTCTTGGAATAATGCCATGTTCGGTATTGTATTGAATTTGTTTTTCCCGGCGGCGGCTGGTTTCATCAATCGTTTTTTGCATACTCTCCGTCATCTTATCTGCATAAAAAATTACCAGGCCATCCACATTCCTGGCTGCACGACCGGCTGTTTGGGTCAGGCTTCTTTCATTACGTAAAAAACCTTCTTTGTCTGCATCCAATATGGCTACCAACGATACTTCCGGCAGATCAAGCCCTTCCCTTAATAAATTCACACCCACCAACACATCAATCACTCCCAATCTGAGTTCCCGCAATATTTCTACTCTTTCCAGTGTATCTACTTCACTATGTATGTATTTGCTTTTTATGTTGATGCGGTGCAGGTATTTGTTCATTTCCTCTGCCATTCGTTTGGTGAGTGTGGTAACCAATACCCGGTCGCCTTTTTTGATGCGGTTATCAATTTCATCCAGCAGGTCATCTATCTGGTTAATGGAAGGGCGGATCTCAATCGGAGGGTCCAGCAGCCCTGTTGGCCTTACCACCTGTTCCACCACAATGCCCTCGCATTTTTCCAGTTCATATTCTGCCGGCGTTGCCGAAACAAATACCATTTGATTGGTGAGATTTTCAAATTCATGAAAGTTCTGCGGACGATTATCCATGGCAGATGGGAGGCGAAAGCCATAATCTACCAACACTAATTTCCTGCTTCTGTCGCCACCATACATACCACTGATCTGCGGAATGGTTTGATGGCTTTCATCAATAATAGTAAGATAATCTTTTGGAAAATAATCGAGCAGGCAGAAGGGTCTTGCTCCCGGTTTCCTCCTGTCAAAAAAACGGGAATAGTTTTCAATGCCATTGCAATAGCCAAGTTCTCTTATCATTTCCAGGTCGTAATTCACTCTTTCCCCAATGCGTTGCGCTTCTATATATTTCCCTTCTTTTTTAAAATACTCTACCTGCGCATGGCATTCATCCTGTATTTCGTTGATGACAGTGGCCAGCATATCTTTAGGGGCAATGTACAGGTTGGCGGGAAAGATAGCAGCATTATCCACCTTAGTAATTCGCTTGCCGGTGCTGAGCTCCAGGGTTTCTATACTTTCAATTTCATCCCCAAAAAAACTGATGCGGTAACCAAAATCCACGTAGGGTAAATTAATGTCCACGGTATCGCCTTTTACCCTGAAAGTTCCTCTTGTAAAATCTCCCTGGCTGCGGTGGTATAATGAATTCACGAGGGCATGTAAAAATCCCTGGCGGGAGATGACCTGTTTCTGATGAATACGGATGATGCCATTTTCATACTCTGTAGGGTTACCCATACCATAAATGCAACTCACGCTGGCTACAACAATAATATCCCTGCGGCCACTAAGCAATTGTGCGGTGGCCTGCAGACGAAGTTTATCCAGTTCCTCATTAATACTCAGGTCTTTTTCTATGTATACATTGCTGGTAGGTATATAAGCCTCCGGCTGGTAATAATCATAATAACTCACAAAATAGCCCACCGCATTATCCGGAAAAAATTGTTTAAACTCCCCGTACAACTGCGCTACCAGGGTTTTATTGTGAGTAATAACCAGTGTTGGTCTTTGTACATTTTGTATCACATTGGCCATGGTAAAGGTTTTACCGCTACCGGTAACGCCTAACAGCGTTTGGTAGCGTTCACCATTATTGATGCCTTCTGTTAGTTGTGTAATAGCCGTAGGCTGATCGCCGGAGGGCTGGTAAGGTGAGTGTAAGTTGAATTGCATAAGGAGGATAAAGTTACGAAGAAAGGGATGGAAGTGGGAAGTGGGAATTATCAATCAGGACAAAACCTGTCAATTCTATTCGGGGATTTACAAATTGTTGTTCCCTGATTCGTGGCTTGTCAAAGCCAGGGCCACGGTGGATAGTTTCTACTGAACGAGGCGAAGATGCACAGTATCCTTAAAACGAAAGTACCTTTCTCTTCAAATTAATAAGTTTACTGCCATGGCCTTGGCTTCGACAAGCCATGTATGGATATCTTCAAATATTTGCTTCTGATTTTTGAATATTAGGAGATGAATTGTTATTCCCTGATTCGTGGCTTGAAGCCAAGGCCACGGTGGGTAGTTTGTGATGATCACGGCGTAAAGGATTCAGCGGAACACTTGTGCAGTGGAGTAAGGAAAAAGGACAACCGGTATTATTTTTCTTTCACGATATCAACCCTGGTATTGAAATTCAGTAATGGAACCGGCCAACCAGCGCTTTGATCTGTTCTTATATAGATCAGCCCTTTTTTTGATTAATTATCAGTGTATAATTCGTGGCTGGTTAAAGCCCAAGCCACGATAAGGACAATTATTTAAATGAAAGGAATTGGTGCCGACCGGAGTGGACGAAATAGTTAACATATTCCGACCACGGGGAAGCGGAATACTTATATGTGTCGACCCCCGCATAACAAAAACTGATAATGCGATAATGATAAAGTTCTTAGCAGTATGAATTATTTCCATATATGGCCAGCAAACCTTTATAAATAACAATTATAAAATAAAATTTATTAACAGTTATGTTATTAAAATAATACCAAGTTTATTAGTAAATACGTATATTTGCCCCATATCTTAACTAGTAATATTACGTAAATCCATTTCAAGTGACTAACCGAACTATCTCCATTAATCAATTGGCTGAATTCTCGATTGCTACAGATGCTGCAAAAAATCGCATTATTAAACAACAAATTGTTCCAAACAAAATTTTGATAAGCTGGTATCAAACTGCAAGAGCAACAATTAAAAAATATATTGCTAGTAAAGCAGACCAAAACATTCTAAACAATGCCATTGAGCTATTGAGAAAGAAACCAGTTAATAAACCACGTCAATTAGTAGACAAAAAAGTCTCAATTGAAGCCCTTTTAAATATGAAAGAAATAGAGCTTCCATGTGATTTAACAATGAAAAAAATAGATATAGTAAAACCCACAAAAAAAAGTGTTGAGCTGTTTAACACGGAAATTTTAATTGCACCAGATATTCTATTTCAAACCATTGTCAAAAATACAGTTGTTTGGGGTTGTATTAAAGTGCACATATCTAAGGGTAAGCCATTTACCAA
>Ga0351832_1009_pt1 | contig 38430 bp, 40 predicted proteins | sample BONcelHFGM3001C4_FD_206750 | JGI IMG/M metagenome (GOLD analysis project Ga0351832, IMG submission 206750) | Enriched cells from coal bed in the Powder River Basin, Montana, United States - BONCAT cells FGM rep1 HSBNCT.FGM.300.1.C4 ...
AGGTCTCAAATTCCGGGACTCGGGATTACAAAATCCGGGACTCGGGATTCGGAACTCGAAAACCGTAAAACCCGTGACTCGAGAACGGTAAGATGACACTGGGGTTTTCCCGGCCCCCGATTTTTTCCTCCGTCTGGCGATTCGTGCATCCTCGCTCCTCCGTCTGGCGGAAAAAACAAAAAAAATGCAGAGCCACCTTTTTTTCTATGTCGATTGACCGATGTTTATTTTTGTGGAAGTCTTTCGAAACACTTGCACGAAACACTTGCAACCGGGGAGGGTAAATGAAAAAGGCGATTCTTGTTTTGGTAGTTGTCGTAGGTATAGTATCGTGTTCTTGGCTTAAACTTTCCAAGGAAGAAAAGGGGTTTTTTGAAAATATTTCGAAGCTCTGCGGTCAAAACTTCGAGGGAAGAGTCGTTTTTCCTGATGATCCCTCAGACCCCTTTGCCGGATCCAAATTAGTGATGCGCGTGGAAAAGTGCGACCGAAGCGAGATACATATCCCGTTTGACGTGGGCGAAAACAGGTCGAGAACCTGGATAATTTCGAAAACAAAAGACGGCCTTCTCTTCAAACACGATCATCATCACGAAGATGGCACGCCGGAAGATTTGACAATGTACGGGGGCTTGGCCGATGGCAAGGGTTCTGCTTTCGAGCAAAGCTTTCCCGCCGATGCCCAAACCGCGGCAATGCTTCCCGAGGCCGTTACCAACGTGTGGACTCTTAAAATGTCTGAGGATGGGACGACGTTTAGCTATGTGCTAAAAAGACACGACAATCTTCGTTTTCATGCCGACTTCGATCTTACAAAGCCGGTGGTGCCAGCGGTCCAATAAACGACGCATCTTTTATTGTCCCAGTTCTGGAAATTTTCCAGTCTTCATCCTGCGAAAAAGTCTTTCGACCTGAACGCGCGTTTCTTCCAAATCTCCGTCATTGTCTATGACGGCATCGGCCTTTTTTATTTTTTCTCCCAGTAAAAGTTGGGTCGATATTCTCTTTTCGGCATCTTCTTTGGAAAGGTTGAATTTTTTCATGCAGCGTTCTATTTCCCGATCCATCGTGCAGTGAACCACTATTACGGCGTCGAAATTTTTTTCCCAGCCGACCTCGAACAGAAGGGGGACTTCCACGATGATATGCGAATGGCCGGATTTTGCGAACCCGGCGATTTTGCGCTCGATTTCGTTTTTCACGTGTGGATGAATGATCTCTTCGAGAAATTTTCTTTCAGCTTCGTCGTCAAAGGCAAGCCTGCCAAGCGCTTGTCTATCTATCATTTTTTTGTCGCCCATGACAGCGTTGCCATAGCGCTTAAAAAGCATCTTCCAGACATTGGAGCCGGGGTTCAATGCCTCATGCGCCAGCTCATCGGCGTCTATGACCGTTAGGCCGAGTTTTACGAACATCCACGAGACTGTGGATTTTCCGGTTCCCATTCCGCCAGTAACGGCAATAATTTTAGTTTTCATCGCTTGATTTTTGAGTGTCCGGTTCTGTGGTTTTGGTGGTTTGGGAAGCCGCCTCGTTGATCTCCACAAGAAGGTCGATGGCGGCGCGAAGTCCCGCCTCGCCAGTCAAAACCAAATCCTCAATGAGCTTGCTGCGTTTTTGAGGATCGGCGGTGGCAACTATCATTATCACGAGCTCTCTGGCTTTCTCCCATTCAGGAGAGAGTCGGGCGTGCACCTGCCGAAGGCAAGGATTTTCCCGCTCCTGCTTTTTCATCGTCCAGTCCAGCGATTCGATGAAATCTTCCAAATCCCAATTTACAGGGAGCATGTCTTTGGCCTTCACGAGTTTGTCGTAGATGCTTTCTCTTTCCGGATCGTACTCGATGGCTTTGCGAAATTTTTTGAGGGCGCGTTTGATGCTTCCCTTGGCCATCAGCGCTTCTCCCTTGGCTTCGAGTTTTAGAGCTTTTTGAGGATTTCGTTTTTTGGGGCTCATATAAGGTCGTCGGACCTTTCCTTGCCTTGGGCGATGAGTTTGTCTGCCAGAGACGGATTCTCCGATATTTCATTTACGAGCGCAAGCAGCTTGTCGCGGTTGTTGTCTTGCGGTTTATCTAGCACATGTTCCACAATTGCCTGAAGTATGCGGCCTATCATAGGGCCTTCCGGCATTCCTAAGGATATGATGTCGTGGCCGTTTATCGCCAGATCTTTTGGGCCGAATGGCGGTTTTTTCGCCATTTCTTCTTCGATCCGTTTTCTCAGCTTCAAAACGCCATTAATGCCGTTTGGATGCTTGCCCCCCCGGTTATCTGAAAGCCTTAAATCCGTGAGCTTGTAGATGAGTTCTGGCCCTATTTTGGCGATAAATCTTCGTATGGCGCGATCGGTGAAATAGGATTTTGTGTCAAACATGTGATTTTCGATGAGCCTTAATACCGAAGGAATATCGACGCCAGTCACCTCTATTTTTATCCGTTTCATCCATCTTTTAGCCAGACGGGCGCTTGCCAGTTGATGGCCAAAAAACACTGTTTTTTCCTCGGTGGGATGTCGTCTAGAGGTTCTGGCCTTGCCGATATCATGGAGAAGCGCGGCAAAAAGCAGATCCAAATCACCCGCGTTCACCAAATGTTTGTCGTTTCTGGCGGCGTCTAATACGCGCATGGTATGTCCGTAAACATCGTCGCCGGGCATCTTGTCTTGGCTTATGCCGCGCACCTGTTCGAGTTCGGGAAGCAGGCGCGCAAGAAGGCCGCATTCATGCATTAGATCGAATCCGACCGACGGTTTAGGGGCGGTCATGAGCTTTGCCAGCTCGATGCTTATTCGCTCCGGCGAAACCGAATCGATTAAATGCGCATTTTCGCGCATTGCGTTCCAGGTTTCTTTTTCTATTGTGAGGCCAAATCTTGCAGCGAATTGCACAGCGCGTATCAGCCGCAGCGGGTCCTCCATAAAGGCACGATTGAATACCATGCGGAGCATTTTTTTATTCAAATCGTTTCTACCGCCGAAAGGATCGATGATATTGCCGTTTGGAATCGACATGGCCATGGCGTTTATGGTGAAATCCCTTCGTCCCAAATCTTCCTCGACAGGCATTTCATGATCGAAATCCACGTCGAAGTCGCGGTGCCCCGTGCCCGTGGATATCTCTCTTCGGGGCAGGGCGATATCGTAATGGGTATCAGGGGAGTTTTGCGGGTCGAATTTTATTACCCCGAAAGATTTTCCGACCATCGTGATCCTGCCGTAGGGTTTTAGGATCGATATTATTTTTCTTGCAGGGAGCTTGCGGCAGAGCAAATCGTGATCCTTAGACTCTCTCCCGATAAGAGCGTCCCGAACCGGTCCTCCGACTTCGTAAATATCGGCACCGGCATCGATGAGCGCCTGCATAAAAATCGGAGTTTTCAGTTTGTTGTTATCCATTGGTCTTGAAATATAAAGGACGGGTAGAATCGGTCGGATTTTTATTTTTCCGTCTGGTCGAACTGGTTTTTAACTTGGGCGTTGGCAAGAAGCTTGGTCATCCAGGTGCGAAAAAAGTCGCCGGTGGCTATTTCCTGTTTTTTGTCATCCTGAAGTTCGGATTTTTCGACAAGCCTCGCTACGTATATCTTTTCGCCATCTTCGATCGGAGAGACGGTCACCGGGGCAGCTTTGGTAAGCGAAAAAAGTGCCCGGGCTTTTTCGACATTTTTTGCAAAGGCAGGAAGTTTTTGCCTTTCCGAAATAGTCACCGGTCCCGCTGTGCTCGTCTTGCCGTTGCTGTTCTTTAATTTTGATTTCCATTTTGAGGGAGGGGTGCCCGCGAGCTCTTGCGCTTTTTCTGCTGCATCCAAATTGAACTCCACAATCTCGAAGGTCCACGATGAACCTTCCGAATTCAGGGCGTCGTCCTTTTTAAAAAGCGGCTTGGCATCCACGGTCTCAAACATCTGATTGTACGCCGCCACCGTGAGGTCTCTCCTTACGAATTCCTCGTAATCCAAACCATAGCGATTTTTGAAATGGGGCAAATAGCGCTGTCTGTAAAACACGGGGTCGAATTCGCCGCCGGACATCATCTGCTGGGATTTTACGATAATGTCGGCAAGTTCACGATCGGGTATCACTATTCCCAGATTCTTTGCGTTTTTTACGACGAGGGCGCGTGCCACCATTTGCTGCATGGTGTTTTGCTCGGCCATGGTCATCAAAAAAGCCGGTATCTCGGTGTCCTTGAAATTTTCCTTCATCTGGCCGACGTTCGCCTCGAAGAAATAATTAAATTCCGCAGTGGTTACCGGTTCACCGTTTACCGTCGCCACAATCCCATCTCCCTCAGGCGACATGGTGCTAAGTGCGCTGTAGCCGAAGAAGAAGACGAAAGAGATGATTATGGCCAATATTGTTATCCTTATGACCCACGACGACGCGTGCCTTCTGAGTATATCTAGCATAGGCCGCGCAGCCTAACGGATGGTGGTTCATAAATCAATAATTTTGTTGATCTTTCGGGGGGGGTCTGTTAGATGGGCCCGAACTTTTTAGCGGGGGATTTTCTAATTATGATTCTCGACCCTATAATAGGATTCTTTTCCAACGATCTCGCCATAGACTTGGGTACGGCCAATACTTTGGTTTACGTCAAGGGCAAAGGAATAGTTTCTGCGGAGCCCTCGGTGGTTGCGGTTCAGCGGGATGTTCGTGGTATCAAACGTGTTCTCGCGGTCGGCAAAGAGGCCAAGGATATGATCGGGCGCACGGCCGGCAGTGTTGAAGCCATACGTCCGATAAAAGACGGTGTCATCGCCGATTTCGAGATAACCGAAGCGATGCTGAGGTATTTTATAAGGAAGGCCCACAACAGAAGGACGCTTGTCAGGCCGCGCATTATAGTGTGCATTCCCTTTGGCGTGACCGAAGTGGAAAAGAGGGCGGTTAGGGAGTCTGCTGAATCCGCCGGTGCGAGAGAGGTTTATCTAATCGAAGAACCTATGGCGGCCGCCATAGGGGCAGGCCTTCCGATAACCGAACCTTCGGGAAATATGATAGTCGATGTGGGCGGCGGGACTACGGAGGTTGCAGTTATCTCCTTGGGAGGCATCGTTTTTTCGAAATCCACTCGAATAGCCGGGGACAAGATGGACGAGGCCATAATCCATTATCTCAAGAGAAAATATAATATGCTGATAGGCGAAAGGACCGCCGAAGCCGTCAAAATCGCCATCGGCACTGCTTATCCGGACGGGGAAGTTCGTTCCATGGAAATCAAGGGCCGCGATCTCGTCGCCGGGGTTCCCAAGGTTCTCGAGGTAAATTCCGAGGAAATTCGCGAAGCTATAATGGAGCCTGTAAACGCCATCGTGGAGGCGGTAAAGATCACCCTGGAGAGGACGCCGCCTGAACTTTCCGCGGACATAGTGGACAAAGGCATAGTTCTTACAGGCGGTGGTGCGATGCTGCGAAATTTAGATCTCCTGTTGCGTGAAGAAACGGGGCTTCCGGTAGTGGTAGCCGATGACCCCTTAAGCTGCGTGGTTCTCGGCTCAGGTCGCGCCCTCGATAAACTCGAAGTGTTCAAGGGTATAACAGTTACCTGAGCGTGCCGATGTTTCAAAAAAAGGCCAGACTTCTATCGCTTCTCATTCCTCTTTTGCTTATCCTTGCCTTTCTTTCCATAACGACAACCGGAGCCAGAAGGGCGCCGTGGTATGAACAAATGATCTGGAATCTGCTGACGCCGCCGCAGGCGGTTTTTAGCCGAATGGGTCGCTTTGCAAGCCATGTGTGGCAACATTACTTTTATCTGGTGGACGTTGAAAAACAAAACGAAACCTTGCGTTTTCAGGTCGCCAAATTTCAGGGCGAACAAATGAAAACCTTGGAAGTAGAGAATGAAAACCAAAGGCTCAGGCAATTACTGGCTTACAAGCAGAATTTCCCCTACGAAGCCATCGTCGCTAGTGTCATAGCAAACGATCCGAGGTCGGAATTTAAGAGTATAGTCATAGATAAAGGTGCAAGCGACGGCATAGTGCCGCTTATGCCCGTTGTGGGGCCACAAGGTCTCGTCGGCAGAGTGGGCAATGTCGCGGCCGGAACTTCCAGAGTGCTTCTCATAACAGATCCAAACAGCGCGGTTGACGTTTTGGTACAGCGCTCCCGAGCCAGAGGTCTGGTCGTCGGAACGGCCGGCAAAACGGGGCTTCGTCCCGGCTACTATCTTACGCGCATAGAATATCTAAGAAGGGTGAGCGATATTCGCGATGGCGACGCCGTGGTCACCTCCGGTTTTGACAGAGTGTTTCCCTCGGGCATACCAGTTGGCAGCATATCCGATCTTGTAAGATCAAAACACGGGGTTTTTTTGGATGCAAATATAGTTCCTTTCGAGAATATGGCCGAGTTGCAAGATGTCATGGTTTTGCTTATCCGGGTCGAAGAAATTCCGCCGGTGCAGGGACTAAGGGAGGGCAACTAACGATGGCCTTCTATGTTCTCATGGCCATCTACGGAGTTCTGGCGATAGTTTTACAGACCACGTGGTTTTTTGGCATTCCGGCATCGTCGGTGCAGTTCGATTTCGTGATAATTGCGGTTGCGGCGCTGTCTTTTTATAGTGAATGGCGCAGGGCGCTCCCTATCATATTTCTTTTTGGACTTTTTGTGGATATATCTTCGGCCGGTCCTTTTGGAATTTCGATGGTTTCGTATCTTGTTGTTTACGGAGTTATGCGCACGATCATAGCGAAGATATCGTTTCAGGCCGGGGTTGCACTGCTTTTTTGGATGGCGATGATAAGTCTTCTAAATAGTGTCGTGCGATCTTTGGCTCTTCTGGCCATCACGGGCAAGATCATATTCCCTGAAGTTTTGATGAAAAGTGCTCCGGCGCAGGCTCTTTTGGATGCGGCGACCGCCTTTGCTCTTATGCCGTTTATCACGTGGTATTGGGATTTGACCTGGGAAAAGATAACGAGGCCCAAGGGTTTGGTTATGAAATAGTCGGGCTTTTAATAAATTCTTATTAGAATTGAATCTTGGTTTTTATGAAACTGACGCAAGAATATACGCACGATATAGAAGATCGTTTCAAATACGGATATATATTCGTGCTGCTGCTTATCCTCATCGTCATCATGAGGCTCTATTTTCTGCAGGTCATCAAGGGAGACTTCTATAGATTTTTCTCCACCGAAAACAGCATCAAAGCGACGAAAATATCGGCGCCGCGCGGTGCGATTTTCGACAGACGGGGACAGACCTTGGTCGATAACAGGCCTTCTTTTAGCATAGTCGTTATTCCCCAATATGTAGTCGATGCCGACAGGACGCTAAATTCAGTCTCGGGATTGCTTGGTATTTCCAGAGAAAGGCTTGACGAAATTTGGGAGAAGAGGGTGAAGCAGCCCAGATACCAGCCACTTGTACTCAAAAAGGATGCCTCGCCAGACGATGTTGCCCTCATAAAGTCGCGTAAAAATCCGTGGCAGGACGACCGGGATCCCTTTGATCTGCGCGGGGTGGATGTGAATGTTGAATATCAACGAACCTATCCGAAAGGCAATGCCGCCACGCATGTTTTAGGTTACGTTAGCGAGATAGATCCTGAAAGACTCAAGCAATATCAAAAGCTACATCCGGGAAGATACAGAAGAGGAGACTTGGTCGGAGTTAGAGGGCTTGAGGAACGATGGGATCTTCTTCTTAGAGGAGAGGATGGTTACGAGGAACGCATAGTAAATGCGGTTGGCCGGGAAATAGATTATGAAGGCATGAGCTCGGAGTTGGAAAAAAGGCCTGCGGTGGTAGGCCATAGTCTAAAACTTACCATAGATCTTGATCTTCAAGAGATCGCAAGGGACATGTTCGGAGAAAAGAAGGGCGCCGCCGTGGCTATCGATGTGCGAACCGGAGGCGTTCTGGCCATGTATAGTTCTCCATCCTACGATCTAAACAGGCTGGCAAGCCCTGACGGAAACGCCTACTGGAATGAGATAGCCTCACATCCATCCAAATTTCTGCTAAACAGGGCCATTCAAGGAGGCTATCCGCCCGCATCAACTTATAAAATACTCATGGGAATAGCAGGTCTTGCCGAGGGGCTTGTTACGCCAAATGAAAATGTTTCCTGTCACGGTGCCTACGTCTTTGGCGGAAGGCCCTACCGGTGTTGGCGTAAAAGCGGGCACGGTCCCATCAGCTTTCATCGTTCCATAGTGTCTTCATGCGATGTTTACTATTATGTGTTGGGGCTTCGTCTCGGGGTTGACAGAATAGCAAAATACGCAAACATGTTCACCTTCGGCCGGCTCACCGGTGTGCCTCTTGACAACGAACGGCCCGGCCTTATTCCGACTTCCGAATGGAAACAAAAGCGATTTGGCGTCCCTTGGCAGAGAGGTGAAGACCTCTCGATAGCGATCGGTCAGGGTTACAACGTGGTAACGCCCATTCAGAATGCGATGCTCGCCGCGCTGGTAGCCAACGGCGGGAAATATCTGTCGCTGCACTTTGTCGAAGAGGGCTTCGATGTCGGCGGTGAGGAAGTTTATAGATGGAGCGAACCCGATGACCTTGGAAGGGTGGATGTCGATCCCAAGGTTTTAAACGAGGTCAAAGAGGCTATGATAGGCGTGGTGGCTGAACCGGGCGGAACGGCGCACAGGCTTTCGGTAAAGAAAGCCACGATGGGCGGCAAGACAGGCACGGCACAGACGGTGGCGATGGAGGCCTGGACAAAGTGTACCGCCGAGATATGTCGGGATCATGCCTGGTTTATAGGGTTTTCTCCCACAGATGAGCCGAAGATCGCTGCGGCTGTGATAGTAGAGCATGGTGGATTTGGCGCATCCGCTGCTGCGCCGATAGTCGGAGCAATTTTGCAAAAATATTACGACATCGAACATGGATACGAAGAATCCGGGCGGGAAAAGAAATAAATGGCTAAGAGAAACATAATATTTGGCTGGCCTCTTTTGGGTGTCACTTTTGCGCTTGTAGCCATAGGGCTTTTGAACCTTTATAGTGCGGTGTATTTCTGGGGCGAGGACGGATCGGCGGCTCTTTTTTGGTCACAACTTATTTGGACCGTCATCGGATCGGTTCTCATGCTCATGGTGGTTTTTTTCGATTACAGATATTTTTATCGCTTCGCATACGTGTTTTTTGTGGTGATAGTCCTTTTGCTCGCCCTGTCCATACTTCTTGGCGATCAAGTTAGAGGCACTCATGGTTGGCTCAAGCTGGGCCCGTTTTCTATGCAACCGGCCGAATTTGCCAAGCTTGCATACATACTCGTTGCCGCAAGATTTTTCGCCAACAATCCCAATCCGGACGGCTATTCGCTTTCAGCGCTCTGGCGTCCGGCGTTGCTTATGGCTATTCCTTTTTCCCTGATCATCCTGCAAGGCGACATGGGATCTTCGCTTTTTCTTTTGTGCATCTTTATTTCGATGTCGCTTTTTGCGGGTGTGAAAAAGAAGACCATAGTCATATGTGCCATCCTTGCCACGGTTACTGCTGTCGGTGTTTATAATTTCGGGCTTAAAGATTATCAGCGAGACAGAATACTGAATTTCGTTCATCCCGAGCAGGATATAAGAGGCAGCGGATATCATCTCATGCAATCGAAAATAGCAGTTGGTTCGGGTGCGATATTCGGAAAAGGATATCTTAGAGGAAATATAAATAAATTGCGCTATCTTCCGGAACGTCATACCGATTTTATCTTTCCAGTATTTGCCGAAGAATGGGGGTTTGCAGGTTCGCTCGTGCTGCTCTCCCTCTACGCCGCGCTTCTTCTTATGGGGGTGGATGTAGGGGCTCATTCCCGCGACAGGTTCGGGGCGTTTGTGTGTATAGGGGTGGTGTCGCTTCTTTTTTGGCAGATGACAATCAATCTAGGCGGAGTCTTGGGGCTTATGCCCATGACCGGTGTTACGCTTCCCCTCATGAGCTATGGCGGTTCGTCGATGATAGCTATTATGGTATCCATAGGCCTTCTCATCAGCGTTCATCGTCGCAGATTTATGTTTTGATCATTCGGGCAATTTGCCCGTCGAAATCATTTCTATTTTGAATTTTTCAGCAGCAGATTTTTAGCTTTAAAAGTAAACTATTTCTTGCCATTTTCTCCGCGGTTGGCTAGGCATGCTTCGCCGGAAAACATCCAAATAAGGGAGGAATTGCCATGGCAGGAAACGTCGTTGAAGTAAGTGATTCCACTTTTCAATCCGAGGTTTTAAATGCGGAAGTTCCAGTTGTTGTAGATTTCTGGGCTTCATGGTGTGGCCCCTGCAGGGCTCTTGCCCCGACGATAGATACGGTCGCTAACGAACAAGACGGCAGGGTCAAGGTCTGCAAAGTCGATGTGGATTCAAACCCCAATATTGCGGGTCAGTTCGCTATAAGAAGTATTCCGACGATCCTTTTTTTTAAGGATGGCGAGAACGTAGGTCAACTCATCGGAAACGTTCCAAAATCGTCCATAGAAGACATGATATCTAAGATATCTTAATTGTATAACATAATGTTAGATGGCAATATCTATAGGTTGCTTTAAGTGTTGTATCGTTTTGTCGTGGAAATCAATTCTCTTGACATTGATGCGTCCATTGCCTATCTGATTTCTCGATAGTTTTTAGGTAGTTCTGCTTTTCAACCCTAAAGGCTAAAAATATTTCGAGCGTATAGCTTGAGTTGATTTTGACTGATGCGTGAATTTTGATGGGCGTATAGCTCAGTTGGCTAGAGCACTACCTTGACATGGTAGGGGTCACAGGTTCGAGTCCTGTTACGCCCACATTTTTTGGAGAGACCGATGGCTTTGAGGTTAGACGAAAAAAAACAAGCGCTTGAAACACTGCGCCATTCTGCAGCGCATGTCATGGCAGCTGCGATAGCCGCGCTGTATCCGGACGTTAAGCTTGCGATAGGCCCGGCGGTTGAGGATGGTTTTTACTACGATGTGGATACGCAAAAAAACATCTCCGAGGACGACTTTGAAAAGATAGAAAACAAGATGTCGGAGATAATCGACAGGAAAGAGCCTTTCGTGAGAGAGGAGATAACCCGCGAAAAGGCACTGGAGATATTCGCCGCCAATCCCTACAAGGTGGAACTTATAAATGAGTTGCCCGTGGGCGAGCAGATCACGATCTATAGAAGCGGCGCTTTCGTTGATTTGTGCAGGGGACCCCATGTGGAACATACAGGTCAGGTGAAGGCCTTCAAATTGCTTAAGGTGGCCGGGGCATACTGGCGCGGAAGCGAAAAAAACGCCATGCTTCAACGCTTGTACGGCACGGCATTTTCGGATGCAAAACAGTTAAGGCAGTATCTGGCGATGCTCGAAGAAGCGGCAAAACGCGACCACAGAAGGCTTGGCAAGGATTTGGATCTTTTTTCGAGTCTCGATGATTACGGTCCGGGGCTTATTCTTTGGCATCCCAAGGGTGCCAGAATACGCGACACGATAGAAAAATTCTGGAAAGAAGAACATTACAAGAACGGTTACGAACTCCTCTATTCTCCTCATATAGGCAGGGCCACGCTTTGGGAGACGTCGGGGCACCTCGAGTTTTATTCGGAAAGCATGTACTCGCCGATGAATATAGACGACGAGGATTACTATATAAAACCCATGAATTGTCCGTTTCACATCATGGTATATAAAAAACAGATTCACTCCTACAGGGATTTGCCTTTGAGGTGGGCGGAGCTTGGCACTGTATATCGCTTCGAAAAAAGTGGAGTGCTGCACGGTCTTTTACGCGTTCGCGGTTTTACGCAAGATGATGCCCATATCATCTGCACGCCAGATCAGATTGATTCCGAAATAGCCGATGTTCTTAGGTTCTCTCTTTTTATGTGGAAGTCGTTTGGGTTCTCCGATGTCAGGGCCTACCTTTCGACGCGTCCCGAAAAGGCGGTGGGCGAAAAAGATCTCTGGGATAATGCCACCCTTGCTCTCAAGAAGGCGATCGACGGCGAAAAGATCGACTACGAATTAGACGAAGGCGGAGGGGCCTTCTATGGTCCCAAAATAGACCTTAAGGTGAAGGATGCGCTTGGCCGCGAATGGCAGATGACTACCATCCAGTTCGATTTCAATCTGCCCGAACGGTTTGATATGCACTTCATAGGTCAGGATGGCCGAAAGCACAGGCCGTATATGGTTCATAGGGCTCTTTTGGGAAGTATTGAAAGATTCTTCGGGGTCCTGATAGAACATTACGCCGGCGCTTTTCCCACGTGGCTTGCACCGGTTCAGGCAAGGGTCTTGCCTGTAAGCGAGGATTTTATATCCTATGCAAATGAGGTGAGAGATATTCTCAGAAGAGAAAATCTTCGCGTCGAAGTGGACGGTAGAAACGAGAAACTGGGCTTTAAGATCCGGGACGCCCAGATGTCGAAAATTCCGTATATGTTGGTGGTGGGTGAAAAAGAAGCTGGTGAAAAACTTGTTTCGATAAGATCGTGCAAAAATGGCGATATGGGGCGAATGTCTATCGACGATTTTGGCAAAAAAGCTCTCGAAGACGTTCTTTCCAAGGGAATCGCTTAACAAGGAGGTGTGATTATCAAAAAAGTAATGTCATTTGGCGACAGAAGGCCGCGCAAGGACGAGCCGCGGATGAATCACAGAATAAGAGTGCCGGAGGTTAGGCTTCTAGACGAGGAAGGCAATCAACTCGGAGTCTTTATCACCAGAGAGGCCATAAAGAGGGCCGAAGAGGCAGGGCTCGATTTGGTGGAAGTTTCTCCGATGGCGGTTCCGCCGGTATGCAAGATAATGGATTATGGCAAGTTTAAATATGAACAAAGTAAGAAAAAGAACGAGCAGAAAAAAAAGCAGGTTGTGGTCCATATAAAGGAAATCAAGATGAGGCCGTCCACCGACGAGCACGATTTCCAGACCAAGCTTCGCCACATAAGAAGATTTCTCGAAGAAGGCGACAAGGTCAAGTGTACTATACGCTTTAGGGGACGTGAGATGGCCCATGTGGATTTGGGTTACGCCCGCATGAGAAAGATACTCGAAGCTGTGGCAGACATAGGGGATTCTGAGTCGTCTCCCAAGATGGAAGGCAGGCAGCTTTTTATGATGCTAGGCCCCGGCAAGCGCAAGGATAAGAAAGAAGAAAAACCGGAAGAAAAAAACGAACCAAAAAAGGCAGGCGGGCGCGGGCTCGTCATTGAAATCAAAAACTAAAAACGGAAGTAAAGGAGCGGTTATGCCAAAATTGAAGACCAAACGGGGTGCGGCCAAACGCTTTTCCGCCCTCAAGTCGGGGAAGATCAAAAGGAAGCGTGCAAAACTTCGTCATATTTTGTCTAGTAAAACCAGAAAACAAAAGCGCCGGTTGCGTTCGGAGGCCTTCGTTTCGAAAAGCGATTTGAAGGGTGTGAAGCGCATGCTCGCAATAGCTTAACTTCCAGGAAGGAGTACGTGATATGCCAAGAGTAAAAAGAGGTTTTAAAGCCAGACGCCGCCGTAATAAAGTGCTAAAGCTTGCGAAGGGCTATCATGCCGGACGCAGGCGTCTTATACGTACGGCTATGAATGCCGTAGATAAGGCGCTTTCATACGCCTATACAGGCAGGAAATTGCGCAAGCGCGATTTTAGGGCGCTGTGGCAGACGCGCATAGCCGCCGCCGCCAAGCTAAACGGCACCTCCTATAGCAGGCTTATGGGAGGTCTAAAGAAAAAGAGCGTGGATCTTGACCGGAAGACGCTGGCGGAGCTTGCGGTCAATTATCCCGAAGACTTTACTGCCGTCGTCAAGCTGGCCGGCAATTAAGGCTTGAGCTGAAACCATTTTCAAAGCCCACTGGGACCGATGAAAGAAAAACTGCTGCAGGAAATTTCGAGCGTTAAGGATATGGCCATGGCCGATATCGCATCGGTTTCCGATGTTTCTTCGGCCGAGAGTTGCCGTGTGAAATATCTGGGCAAGAGGGGGCTTGTCACCGCCATCCTCAAGTCGATGAAAGACGTCTCCTCCGACGAAAGGCCCATTATTGGTCGCGAGGTCAATGTCCTAAAGGCGATGCTCGAAGAAAAACTGGGAAGTCTTTCCACCGATCTTAAAAAAAGCCGGCTTGAGCGCTCCATCGAAAAGGACAAGCTCGATATAACGCTTCCCGGGCGCGCCTTGCCCGCTGGACGAATTCATCCTTTAAGAAGCGTGTTTTGCGAGATAGTCTCTATTTTCACCGGGCTGGGCTTTTCGGTATTCGAAGGCCCGGAAATCGAAACCGATTATTATAATTTCGAGGCGTTAAACGTTTCGGAGGATCATCCGGCTAGGGACATGCACGACACGTTCTATGTGGACGACGGAAGGCTTTTGCGCACCCACACGTCGCCCGTGCAGATTCACGTCATGGAATCTCGAAAACCTCCCATAGCGGGCGTCTTTCCCGGCGCTGTTTACCGTCGCGACAACGACGTCTCTCATTCGCCCATGTTTTATCAGGTCGAAGGGCTGATGGTGGATAAAAACATCACGATGGGAGATCTCAAGGGTGTACTCTCGACCTTTTGTCATTGCATGTTCGGCGTTGGAGCAGGCGTCAGGCTGCGCCCGAGTTTTTTTCCGTTCACCGAACCTTCCGCCGAGATAGACATACGCTGTGTGATATGCTCCGGAAAGGGATGCCGGGTATGCAAGCAGACGGGATGGCTCGAAATATTAGGCTGTGGCATGGTCGATCCGGCAGTATTTGAAAAGGTAAAACTCGATCCCGATGAATACAGTGGGTTCGCCTTTGGGATGGGTGTCGAGAGGATAGCGATGCTCAAATATATGATAAACGACATCAGGCTGTTTTACGAAAACGACATGAGATTTTTAGAACAGTTCTGATTTTTTAAAAGGTGTCTTCAACGAATGAAAGTTTCTCTGGAGTGGTTAAAAGATTTCGTGGATTTGAAAAGGTCCCCTGAAAAGACCGCCGAAATGCTCACTATGGGCGGCTTGGAGGTCGAGGGGATGGAGCGCTCCGGGAAGGATGTGATCTTCGAGCTTGGCGTGACTCCCAATCGCGCCGACTGTCTGTCTATTGTTGGTGTGGCAAGGGAAATCGCAGCGATTGCCGGATGTGGCTTTTCACCTCCTGCTGTGAAAGCTCCGGACGGAAGCGGGAAGATGGCGGAGTTTGTGAAAATATCTGTGAAACATCCGCGCAGATGCCCCAGATATTCGGCCCGTATAATCGATGGAGTTAAAATCGGTCCATCGCCTTCCTGGATAATAAAAAGGCTTGCCGCATGCGGGGTGAGGTCGATAAACAATGTTGTCGATGCCACCAATTACGTAATGCTTGAAACAGGTCAGCCCCTACATGCCTTCGATACGAGATTTATAAAGGGAAACAGAATAATCGTCAAAGAGTTGGACGCGCAGCTGTCGTTTCGTCCCCTCGATGGTACCGAGAAAAAACTTATTCCCGGGGATCTGATGATATGCGACAGCGAAGATCCTCTAGCCTTGGCGGGCATCATGGGTGGCGAGAATTCCGAGGTAAGGCAATCGACCACCCGCGTACTTTTAGAGAGCGCTTTTTTTGATCCCTCCGGTGTGCGCAGAACTTCCCGCAGGTTGGGCCTTGGTTCGGAATCCTCAAAACGCTTTGAAAGAGGGGTGGATCCAAACGGCACTTTATATGCCCTTCACCGGCTCGTGCAGATTATAATTGAAACTGGCGGTGGGGTTCCCACGTCCGACTGGATAGATATTTATCCGAGGAAAATCGCGCCGGTCACCATCTCCATAACCGTTTGCCAAGCCAATCGAATTTTAGGTACGAGCCTTACGGCTGTTGAGATTAAAAAATGTCTTTCCGGTCTTGGGCTGTCGTTTAGAGCTACGGGCAAATCATCACAAAAGATAACATGTGTCGTGCCTACATTCAGGCGCGACCTCACCAGGTCTGTGGATTTGATCGAGGAAATAGGCAGGACATACGGCTATGAAAACATAGGTGAGACGATGCCGCAGACGATTCTCTCCCCGGTATCTAAACCCAAGTTTTTCGACAGTGCGCAAAAGGCCCGCGATTTGCTTGTGGCTGCGGGTTTTGCCGAAACAGTACTTTATGGTTTTACAAGCGAGGAGAGTCTAAAGCCCTTCAAGGCTGTAGCCGGAGAGCCCATCAGAATTTCCAATCCTCTGTCCGGCGATCAAAGTGTTATGCGCACCAGCTTGCTCCCCGGTCTTTTGGACGTAATGAAATTGAATATAAGCAGGCAGCGCTGCGATCTGCGCGTGTTCTCTTTGCAGGGCGTATATCACAGGCAAAAATCTGCAGGCCCTATTTTAGAACCTTCATATCTGGCAATTGCGATGACCGGCCACAGATATTCGTCAGGATGGGATCGTGCCTCGGAGATGCTCGATTTTTACGATATCAAAGGGGCGGTGGATGCCTTGTTTTCCTCTATGCGGATAAAAAACGAAACGGTTTATCAACGCGGTGATTCCCACGGTTTTCTACATCCCGGACGTTTTGCCAGCATAATAGTATCAGGACGATTGGCCGGCTTTGTTGGGATGCTGCATCCGGATGTCGCAGGATCGTGGAATATCGATCAGGAAGTGTTTGTGGCTGAGCTGGATTTTGAGCTCATCTCAAAGATATCTTTTGGTGGAGTTACTAAATTTTCCGAACTTTCGAAATTTCCATTTGTAGATCGCGATCTCTCTCTTGTCGTTCCCGAAAGAGTTCCTGCCGTCCTGCTTGAAAAGGCCATATCCGATTCCAATGTGGGAATTCTAGATGAGGTGCGAATATTTGATGTGTACCGGGGTGGAGGTGTGCAGGATGAGCACAAAAGTATAGCGGTTTCGATTAGATTTGCCGACAATCAAAGGACGCTTACCGACGAAGAGGTCGATAAGGCCCAGCTCAAAATACTGAATATTTTACAAACAAGGCTAGGTGCAACGCTAAGAACATGATAACATACGCACATTCCGACTCATCCCAAGCGAATTGCTCGAGTGGGACGGGAAGGGGGAAGGGAGGACCTGATGACGAAGGCAGATATAATTGAACAGATTTACGAGAAGGTGGGTTTTTCGAAAAAGGAGTCCGCTGAAATCGTGGAATTGGTCTTCGATACGATGAAGGAGACCCTCGGCAAAGGCGACAAAATAAAAATTTCCGGTTTTGGAAATTTCGTCGTTCGCCAAAAACGTCCCCGCATCGGCAGAAATCCCCAGACCGGGGAAGAAATCGAAATTTCTGCGCGTCGCGTCCTGACTTTCAGGCCAAGTCAGGTGTTAAAGGCCACTCTCAACAATTCAGTGGCGGGACGGGTGGATGAGCTTTAAGTCTATTTCGTAACGTAAATGCTCCAGAGATTTTTGCTCTGGGAAGGGGGCGTGCGATATGCCCGGTATAATACCCAACAAGTTGTATTTTCGCATAGGAGAGGTGGCGAGGCTTATAGTCGTCGAACCTTACGTTTTGCGCTACTGGGAATCTGAATTTCCGGACATAAAACCATCGAAGTCTAAGTCGGGTCAGCGGCTCTACAAAAGACGCGATGTGGAAATGCTTCTTAAGATAAAAGAGTTGCTTTATGGGGAAAGATACACGATCAACGGCGCAAAGAAACGTCTCAAAGATTGGGGACGCGAGGAAGTGAAGGAAGCCGAGCCCTTGGAAGTGAAGGTGCCGAAACAACAGCTTTCCAAGCAGATCGAGGCCTTTCCCGCAAAGGAAGAAGAGCCCGATGAAGATGATCTGTCGGCACAGGCTTTGGATTTGAAAGGTTCCAAGACTTTGAAGAAAATAAGAAAAGATCTTGAAGTTTTGCTCGATATGGTCAAAGCCTAGGTTGTTAATACAGTAAAAGCTTTTTGATTTTTGCTGTTTGGCTAATGTCTTTTTCGTTGAAAATAATTCTGTTTGGCCGGCCGGGGCGTAGCTCAGCCTGGACTAGAGTGCTTGCTTGGGGTGCAAGAGGTCGTCGGTTCGAATCCGATCGCCCCGACTGGCTAAACAGGAGTTTTCGATATCGAAGAAAAAGGCATATCGAATCGGAATAAACGATTATGTTTACCCTGCCGAATTCATCAGGCAGGGTTCTTGGTGCCTCTAAAAACGCCGTCAAAAAAATGAGGTCGTTTGGTGAACCTTCTAAAAACCATACGTGAAGATTTTGAAATGATATTCGATCGCGATCCTGCAGCTCGTTCCAGGCTGGAGATAGTGCTTTGTTATCCGGGACTGCATGCCCTTGTCATTCACAGGGTAGCTCATTGTATGTGGAATCATCGGCTAAAACTTTTGGGCCGCCTTCTTGCCCACTTTGCAAGGTGGATCACCGGCATAGAGATACACCCGGGCGCAACGATAGGCAGGAGATTTTTTATAGATCACGGGATGGGCGTCGTAATAGGCGAAACGACGGAGGTCGGCGACGATTGCATGCTCTATCAAGGGGTGACGCTTGGGGGGACGAGTTCTGAGAAAGGCAAGCGCCACCCGACCCTTGGCGACAGGGTGATCGCCGGTGCCGGCGCCATTGTTTTAGGTCCCATAAACATAGGTCATGATTCGAGGGTTGGGTCTTCATCTGTGGTCATTCACGATGTGCCGCCGTTTTCCACTGTGGTCGGCATTCCAGCCAAAGTCGTAAGAAGGCGCGATCCCATCGTCTGTGAGGAAGGCGAACATCACTTTGATCTTCAGCATGCCTCTCTTCCCGATCCTTTCGGCGATGCCATATCCGGCCTTCGCAAAAGCGTTGAAGAACTTAATTCCCGCCTCATGGAGCTTGAGAGAAAGCAGTGAAAAGAAACGAAAAAATGCGCGTGCTAGTCGCCATGAGCGGCGGTGTGGATTCGTCTGTGGCGGCAATGTTGCTTGTCGAGGCAGGCTTTTGCGTCGTTGGCGTTTCCATGAATCTGTTTACCTGTAACCGCATTGCCGCATCGTCTTGCTGTTCGCCGTTGGATAGGCGCGATGCTGCCGAGGTTTGTAGAGAGCTTGGCATCGAACATCATGTTCTGGATTGTCGAAGGGAATTTAGTGAAGAGGTTATCGCTCCCTTTGTGTCGGAATATCTAAAAGGGCGTACACCGTCTCCCTGTATATCCTGCAACGAGCGCATAAAATTTCGCATTTTACTCAATCGGGCTTCGTTTTTTGGCGCGGATGTTATAGCTACGGGGCATTATGCGCGAATAGAATACGATGGAGGTGTTTATCATCTTGCCAAAGGATCCGATGAATTAAAAGACCAATCCTATTTTCTTTACATGTTAGGCCAGTCTGAACTTTCAAGAATTTTGTTTCCGGTGGGAGGATTATCAAAAAAAGAGGTAAGAAAACTCGCTAACGAGAGAGGCATTGCAACCTGCGAAAAACCGGAAAGTCAGGAAATATGTTTTATTCCAGACGGCGATTACGCCGCATTTGTGGAAACTCGCGCTGGTGCCGTTTTAAAGGGCCCCGGCGATTTCGTGGATGCGCAAGGCCGGGTGCTTGGCAGGCATTCGGGAATTCACGCCTATACCATAGGACAGCGAAGGGGGCTTGGATTTGGCATTGGCAAGAGACAGTATGTGGTGGCGATAGACCCCTTAAAAAACGAGGTTGTGTTGGGGTCAGGCGACATGCTCATGAAAAAGGGAATGCTCATTTCAAAAGTATGCTGGACGATGGAAAAACACAAAAAGGGCGGCCGGGCGGATGTCAAAATAAGATCGATGGACCGGGGAACCCCCGCGAAGATAATGCCAGAAGGAGAAGGCTTGGTGAAGGTGGTGTTTGACAGACCTGTGCGGGCGGTGGCTCCCGGGCAAGTCGCAGTTTTTTACGAGGGAAACGAAGTTTTAGGCGGCGGTTTTATAGAGAGGGCTTTCGATGATTAAGGTGGCCTTCACGACTCTTGGTTGCAAGGTCAATTGGGCTGATACCGAATTTTTAAGACAGTCCTGCCAATTGGCGGGGTTTGAGATCGTGTCCTTTGAATCTGCAGCCGAAGCCTATGTGATAAACACCTGTGCCGTGACCCAAATAGCCGACAGACAGTCAAGGCAGATGGTAAGAAGGGCGAAGGCAAGAAATCCAAATGCCACGATTATTGCGGTCGGCTGCTCGTGCGAAATAGCCCGCAGTTCTTTTGGCGAGATGAAGGAAGTCGATGCGGTATTTGGCACCTCAGACAGAAACGACGCGGTTGGATATCTGCTGAAAAGGTTTTGTGCCAAGAGCCATCTAGGTGGAGCGGTTTCATCGGGACAAAGCCGGGCGAGGGCGTTTTTGAAAATTCAGGACGGGTGCGACAGGGGCTGCGCTTATTGCATCGTTCCTTCGGCAAGAGGGCGGAGCGTAAGCGTGGCTTTTGATGATGTCATAAAAAAGGCCAGGGAGCTTTCGCATCATCATCGCGAAATAATACTGACGGGTGTCGATATCGGACAGTACAATTCAAAAGGGCGCAATCTGGAAGATTTGGTCGATGTCCTTACCTCCGACAACTCTGTATCGCGCGTAAGGATCACCTCAATAGATCCTTCCCTCATGTCCGAGCGCATGTTATCTTTTTTTTCAAGGAAGGACAGGCTTTGCCGCCACGTGCATCTTTCCATGCAGAGCCTTTCAGATAAAATCATAGAACGAATGGGTCGTTCCTATCGCTCGCGTGAGGTGGAGCTTCTCATAAAAAAACTTGGCTCGTTGGTTCCCGGAATTGCCATAACCGGCGATCTGATCGCTGGTTTTCCGGGCGAGTCAGACAGCGACCATCTATTTACGGCCTCGTTGCTTAAAAAACTACCGATGGCCGGCCTTCATGTCTTTCCTTTTTCCGCAAGAAAAGGTACAAGGGCGTGTTCGATGGAAGGCTTTCTTGATTCGCGTGTGATCAAGGCCCGCGCATTTGAGCTTCGTGACATTGCCAAAAAACTGCGCGGCAGATATTTAGAGTCTCAGAAGGGGATGGTCGTGGATGCCATAGTAACCTCGGACGAGGGAGATATCAAAAAAGAAGTCGAGGCGTTTTCCGACAACGCGATATCCATATCGCTTCCGAAGGGCACGGTAAAATACGGTGCGATGGCTCCGGTTAGAATAGACTTTGTTTCTGAAAAAAAAGTGAGAGGAACATGGTGCTGACATTCGAAGACAAAAAACGTCTGAAGTCGTTCGAGAAGAAATTGGGATACAAGTTCAAACGCAAGGAGCATCTAAAGCGTGCGCTCACGCACAAATCTTTTGCCAACGAGATGAGGATGCCTTCCATCGAGCATAACGAGCGTTACGAATATCTAGGCGATGCCGTATTGGAACTTTCGGTAAGTCACATGCTCATGGAACGCTTTCCTGAACATCCTGAAGGAGAGCTCTCGAAGCTTAGGGCTGCGGTAGTAAACGAGGCGCAGCTTGCAGAACTGGCTGTAAAAATAGGTTTGGGCGATTTTCTCTATCTTGGCAAAGGCGAAGACGGTACGGGCGGAAGAGAAAAGCCCTCACTTCTTTCGGATGCTTTTGAAGCTGTGCTGGGCGCTGTGTATCTCGATCGCGGTTTTAAAAAATCCTTCGAGTTGCTTGCCAGAATCTATGATTCAATACTTGAAAGGGCGGGCGGCGTCGGTTTTGTGAAGGATTACAAAACGAGGCTTCAGGAGGTTTCTCAGAGCCGTTTCAAGGAAGTGCCGCGCTACAAGCTAGTTAGAACCTTCGGTCCCGATCATCGCAAGACTTTCGAGGTAACTCTTTTTATAAATGGCGAGAGCTTGGGCAGCGGCACAGGTGGAAGCAAAAAGGCGGCGGAGCAGGAGGCGGCCAGAGATGCTCTGGTAAAATTAGAGACTGCGCCCTATGATGATGAAGAGTGACCATGGCCAAAGAGATGGCCGTGATATTTTAAGGAATTGAAGATGAGTGAATCAAAATTCAAATCAGGTTATGTGGCGCTTGCCGGAAGACCCAATGTAGGCAAATCAACGCTCATAAACGCTATCGTTGGGGAAAGCCTGGCCATCGTTACCGAAAAACCGCAGACTACAAGGCACAGGATTTGCGGCATACTCAGCGACGATGAAGCGCAAATAATACTTCTGGATACGCCGGGTTATCATCTGTCGACAAAACCATTAAATGCGGCCATGAACGATATAGTGGGGGCTGTGATACGTGATGCGGATGTGGTTTGTCTTATGGTTCCAGCCGATGCCCGAGATTTTCAGATCGAAAAGCGGCTTTTCGATATTGCTGGTTCCGACAGGACGATAGTGGTCGTAAACAAAGGTGATCTTCTGGCAAGGGATCGTTTTGAAAGTACAGCGCTTAGGTTTCGTGATGAATGGGGCGCGAAAGAGGTGGCTATAATCTCTGCTCTTAAATGCGAAGGTGTCGGAGATCTCATAGGGATTATAAAGCAGCGTTTGCCCGAAGGACCCGAATATTTTTCGAAAGAACTCTACACCGATCACAGCGTGAGATTTCTCGTAGCCGAGCTCATTCGCCGCCAGCTTTTTTTGCAGATGCATCAGGAAATTCCGTATGCGGCCGCGGTGGAAATAGAATCCTTTCTGGACGCTACTGAAAATGATCTCATCACCCGCATCAAGGCCTCGATAGTCGTGGAGAAAGAATCCCAGAAAGCGATGATAATAGGACGGAATGGGACGAGGATAAAAGAGCTGGGAAAAAAATCCAGACAGGACATAGAGGAACTCGTCGATGGAAAGGTTTTTTTAGAGCTTTTCGTTAAGGTGGAAAAGAACTGGACGCGAGATCCGCAAAAACTTAGGGCGCTCGGATATTCCAACCAGACGGACTGACCATGAACATACGCAACTCGTTTCTTGTATTCCTTTGTATTTTTTGTGTAGCGCAGCCTTGTGCCCTGTTGGCTGTACAAAAATCTCTGCCTGCAAGCTCCTTCGAGAGATTAAATTATAGTTTCGCCGGCAAGGAATTCGAAGAACCCTACTGGGGGATGACCAAGGGCGATCTAAACGGTGACGGCGTCAAACAGTGGGTTTTGCTTGCCAGAAATTCTATTGTGGTGGGCGACTTTGAAAATGAGAAATTCGTGAGTGCCGCGCAGTGTTCATGGAAAGGCGATGCGCAAGGAGGCCGAGTCTATGCATACGATATCGACGGAGACGGAGACGATGAAATAATCATCTCGGCCGTAAGTTTTGCGAAACCGGCATCGGTGATTTTGAATTTCAAAAACGGTCGATGCGAAGAACTAATGACCAACATCCCTTACTCTCTTCGTGTCGTGAAAGGAAAAGAGGGATTCATAGGGCAGTCATGGAGTTCGTCGGATTATTTTTTTGGCAAGATATTTAAGCTGGGAGTTGAAAAAAATAAGCTAAAAAGGGCTGGCTCGATGGTTCTTCCGTGGCTTACCTATCTTTACGACTTCGATATCTTTGAAACCGCCGACGAAGGGCTTTACTGCATTTTGCAAAAGGGGATTGATTATCTAGAGCTTAGAAAAAAGACCGGTCGCAAATTTAAGAGGATGTGGCGCTCTCCAGACAAGTTCGGTGGCAGCATCAACCAGATTTTTGCGCCTTCCCGGGCGGTCTTAGGTTCCGACACGGGAGAATTCGTCACCTTCCCTACCGCGCCGGTGTATTTGGCAACTGGCGAAAATCTTCGCGTGATCGCCATACATCACGACATGCCGGTCAAGGGTATTATAGGGCTTAAGACCTTCATCCGCGGTTCCGAAGCGGTAATATTTCGTTTCGACTGGGCGCTTGGTTTTATCGAGGAGGCCAGGACAGATTTTCTTCCGGGCGCGGCTGTCGATATGTATATCGATGAAGGCGGGGACGGTGCGTTTTCGATTTACATTCTAACCGTCAGCGGCGGCGGATTTTTGGGTCAAGCCACAGGTTCAAGGATATTTAGATTTGACCGCAAATCCACCCCTCCCGGCAAGTAGATCTGTTGGATATCTTTAAAACCTATCAGTCAATTATTGACTTGCTGTCTATTTTTATTATTATGCGACTCATCGCTTAAGGGCGACAGATATCGGAGATAAAAAGATGACATCGTTAATTCTTGCACCAAGCGTAGGGGCACTTCCTTTATCGAGCGCTGGAATATTTCCCATACCGATTGTAATTGGTTTTGATGCATTAGGTCTTACAGGTGCAACTAGGGCTGTCGCCATCGATCTTTTCGAGAGAGTTGGTGAGGAGAAGGGGCTTCAGTGGCGCCATAGGTTTGTGCCTGATAGAGGCAAGTGGGATGTACATCCGGTAACCGCGTTCGAAGCTGAAAGAAGAATGGGATTTGGCCGCGATGCGGCTTCGCCGGAACTTAACGCTCTACACCGAGTCGTGACAGATGCCTTTTTCCCGGGGGTCAATTTTTTTGGAAAGGAAGGACGACTTGAACCTGTAGAGATAAGACTGCGTGACAATAACCCATTTCCCGACGGCGATACCGCCAGCATCACAGCCTTCAAAAGGCGTGGACAGTGGGTAGATGCCCCTTTGGACGCATTGATAGACGGTGCTGCGTGGGTTTCTTATAAAGCGAGTGTTAGGATGGACGGCGTGGATTCGCTGGAGTCTTACAGAGGTAGCGATAAATACGCCAGAAATGTGATCGGCATAGCCAACTATCTCCAGATGAAATACGCGATACCTGAAGGCGATAGGGCCGCGCTCATAGCCCTCGTGGGGGCTAGGATAGCCTATCTCGGTGGTTTAGCTGGCGTCGTCACCAACGCCTTCGGTAAGCATTTCAAGGACGAAGGTATAAGGATGGGGCCTGCATATACCATGACGAGTTCAAATAGCGAACTCTATGACACCTTAGATCTTTGGGACAAATACGGCAGATTGATCGGACGCATACTCGCCGGTGGTGAGAACGCAGATAGGGATCTTATTGCGGGTTTCATGCAATATGCCCTTCCACAGGCGATGACAGATGCCGGTGCCAGCTATCACGCCGCCTACATGGAAGAGGCCGGGCGTATGTCCACAACTCTTGAATCGTGGAAGAAAAATAAAAAATTGTTTCCGCTCTACGGCATATTGGGTCCGCACACCGCGCCTGTGCCTGCTGAAATTTTCTCCTCTTCAAAATCCGCGAGGCTGGCTCTTACTTGGAGTAGATTCGTCGCGCATCATCCCGAGGCGACAAACGATCTTCAAACTGCATCGGCGTTTATGGGGATCTCTCCACCCTATCCCAAATATGCAGGACACATGACAGAACTCGATTTGATGGCCGAGCAGGTTGCCTTCGGCGCAGTTCCCGGCGAGCCGTCATCCGGTCTTGTTGATGACCCGATATTTCAGCTGTCGCGGCCGGCCGCATCTCGTGGAGATCCGCGCAGAAGCGAGGCCTACAGCGACCCCGCTATCGGCCAGTACATGTCTGGAGTAGAGAATTTAGGACGGCTCGATCCTCTGGGCCTTCAACTCAAGGTCGCAGAGATGGATCGTGGGGATATACTCTAACGTGACTCGTAAAATCCGTGACTCGTGACTCGGAACTCGGAACCCGGAAACCCGTGAACCGTAAATCGTGAACCGTAAATCGTAAATCGTGAATCGTGACTCGTAAATCGTGAATCGCCTCATCATCGCAGTACCATCGCAGTTTCATCGCAATTCCATCGCTCTGCCATCGCCTTTTAAAACGAGAGAACTGAAAACCGAAAACAGATAACTGAAAACAGATAACTGACAACCGCTCTCAAGGTAACGCCCCGATCTGCACATAGGCCAGACGAAGGCGAGATTTTAAGGAGACTTGCTCGCGGCGATGGAGCAGCCCGAAGGCCAAGGCCAGATCAAGGGCAGCCGCGACCTCGGCGATTGAGCCTCTGGCGATTTTGAAGAACCGGCCCCTTTCGAGCCCGAACCTTTTGCGTAGAAAATCTCTTTAGCTTGTTAATAAAATTACTGACTCGTAAACCGTTGACATCTCAAGTGAAATCAATTAGATGCGCACGCCATGCCATTTCAAGCCAGAATCGTAGATCTTTTGCTTTTCTATCCGATGTTTCTGTTTTCGCTTTCGTTTCACGAGGCGGCGCATGGCTACGTGGCCAGCCGCCTAGGCGACGATACCGCGCGCATCATGGGACGTGTTACGTTAAATCCAATCCCTCATCTGGATATAGTGGGCACGGTGTTTTTGCCGATAATGGGCATACTTACCGGTGCGCCGGTAATCGGCTGGGGCAAACCCGTGCCGGTAAATCCTTACAGACTTTCCGGTGACAGGCGAAGATCGAGCCTTTGGGTAGCGGCCTTCGGTCCGATGAGCAACTTCTTTTTAGCGGTGGTATTTGCCGTGCTGGTACACATAGGTCTTTATATCCTTCCAAATCTGCCGCATGCTTGGCTCATGTCCGGTTCGACCGGTGCCACCGTTATTTCCGGGCTTTTTTCTATATTTCAGACGGGTGTGTTCTTGAATCTGGTGCTTGGTTTTTTCAATATGATACCTCTGCCACCGCTAGACGGCGGCACGGTGCTTCGGGGAGTTTTGCCGGTGTCTGCGCTTGAAGGTTATGACCGCTTATCCAGATATGGTTTCGTGATTTTGCTTGCCCTGTTTATAACCGGCCTGTTAAGGTACCTCCTGATACCGGTGTTTATGTTGGCTGGCTTGCTTTTGCCGTCCTGAAAGATATCTTATGGAGAGATTGTATGTCTCTTAAAAAAAGGGTGCTAAGCGGTAACAGGCCCACAGGCAGGCTTCACTGGGGCAACTATTTCGGAGCCCTGCGTAATTGGATAGAAATTCAGGATGAATATGAATGCTACTATTTCGTGGCTGACTGGCACGCGCTTACCACGGGTTATGAGAACTCTAGGGAAATTTTTCCTTCAATAAAAGAGATACTCAAAGACTGGCTCTCCTGCGGCCTCGATCCCAAAAAATCGACGATCTTCCTACAGTCATGGGTGCCCGAACACGCCGAGTTGCATCTGTTGCTTTCCATGATTACACCGCTTGGATGGCTTGAACGAGTTCCTTCCTTCAAGGACATGCAGCAGCAGCTTGCGGATCGGGATCTCAATATGTACGGGTTTTTGGGATATCCACTTTTGCAGACGGCCGACATATTAATTTATAACGCCCATTTAGTTCCGGTTGGCGAAGATCAGGTTGCCCATCTGGAGTTTGCGCGTGAGGTGGTGAGGCGTTTTCATAGCATCATGGGAAGGGAAGTGTTCGTTGAGCCAAAGCCTTTACTTACCTCTTCTCCGAGGGTGCCGGGCCTCGACGGACGCAAGATGTCCAAGAGCTTTGACAATGCAATCTACCTAGCAGATGACGAGGAGACGGTAAGGAAGAAAATGATGCAAGCCGTAACCGACCCTGCCAGAAAAAGGCGCGACGATCCGGGCAATCCCGATGTATGCAACATCTTTGCGTATCACAAGCTCTTTACCGAAAGTGAGAAGATCAAAGAAATAGCGTCTTGCTGCAGGAATGCGGAAATTGGATGCGTGGACTGCAAGAAGATGTGCATTGAAAACGCCCTTGGCTTTTGGAGACCCGTGCGAGAGAAGAGGGCGGCGTGGGATGGGCGCGAGGACGAGCTTTTAGAGATTCTAAGAGAGGGTTCGATACGCGCTAGAAAGACCGCCCGTGCCGTGATGGAAGATGTACGAAAGGCGATTTGCATAGATTATAAATAGAGCCTGTCGGGGAATGCAAAAAAACAGCAAGAATGTCATTCCCGCGAAAGCGGGAATCCAGTTGTTTCAACAAGTTATGGATCCCCGCCTTCGCGAGGATGACAAGAAAAGCGCATTCCCCGACAGACTCTAAATAACGGAGCTTCAAGAAATTATGACACTTAACATGGTCGGTGACGATTACAGGGTGAATCTGGATATTTTCGAGGGGCCGCTCGATTTATTGCTCCATCTTATACGAAAAAACGATCTGGACGTTTATGACATACCCGTTTCCTTCGTCCTCGAAGAGTATATGAAATATCTCGACACCTTAAGGGAGCTTGATATCGACATGGCCGGCGACTTTCTTTTGATGGCTGCCGAGCTTGCGCACATAAAATCAAGAATGCTGCTTCCCGACGAGGCTCCGGACGATGAACCTCACGAGGAAGATCCTCGTGCCGATCTTGTGAAAAGGCTTCTTGAATATCAACAATACAAGGAAGCCTCGGAGCAACTTTTAAAAAGGCCCATGCTAAGGCGGGACGTCTTCGTCAAGCAATACTGTGAAAAACCGGAATGTGAAGCCGAAGGACCCATCGAGGGAAACGTCTTCGAACTGATAGAAGCGTTTTCCAAGCTGCTAAAAAAGGTTTCACCCGAAAACTTTCACGACGTTGCCGTGGACAGGATATCGGTCAACGAGCGAATATACCAGATAGTAGGTCATTTGAAAAACGTGACGACAGTGAGTATCGAAGAGCTAATAGGCGACGCCCTCGGAAAATATCCCGTGGTCGTCACCTTTCTTGCCCTTCTGGAAATGTGCAAGTTAAGGATGATAAAAGTTTATCAAGGCTCGGTGTGCGGTCCGATACACGTGCAGCTTACCATGAAGGATGTTTCAGAAGATGATATGTCGCGCATCATGGAAATAGAAATTTCGTCGGCGAAGGAAAATGCGCCTATGGCAGCCGTCGTGAAGGAGGAATGATGGAACATGCGGAACTAAAAGCGATAGTCGAGGCCATGATCTTTGTCTCGGAAGATCCCATAACGGAAACGGGCCTTGTGATAGCCCTTGAAAACGGCGGCGCGGAAAAGGCCGACATCAAAAGTTGTCTGGCGGAGATAGCTGCCCGGTGGAACGAAAATCCCGAATGCGGTCTGCAGCTTGCGGTGGTTGCCGGCGGTTATCAATTTCGGACCAAAGAAAAATGCGCTGATTGGCTAAAGACTCTCAACGTCCCAAAACCGATGAGACTTTCATCTCCATCGCTTGAGACTCTGGCGATAGTCGCCTACAAACAGCCGATAGTGAGAAGTGAGATAGAAAAGATAAGAGGCGTGGACAGCGGCGGAGTTTTGAAAACGTTGCTTGAAAGGCGGTTGCTTCGAATAGTTGGAAGACGCGACGAACCCGGCCAGCCGCTTCTTTACGGTACCACCAAGGATTTTCTGGAGATCTTTAATTTACGCACTCTAAAAGAGCTGCCTACCTTGAAGGATGTTGAAGAGCTCCTGCGCGAACACAGAACGAGAACCGAATCTGCCGCCGAAGTTCCAGTGGCGATATCGGAGGACGGAGAAGAAAGGTCGAAAGTTCTGGAAGATGTGGATGATGAAGAGGAAACTGAAATCATTCCAAGATATCCGCTAGACGAGGATGAAGAGGTTGAATCCAAGGACATGGAAGCGCTAGATGATCTTGAATGCAGCCTCAAATCCCTAAGAAGGCTCGAGAAGAATATCTTTCCAAAGCCTTTACCAGAATTGGGGGGGATCGATGTACAATCGTCAATCATCGAAGGGGCCTCCGCCCAAGCGGGGTCTGCAGAGGAATACGAATTGGAAGACCGGGCAGAGCCGGGGTGCGAAAACGAAGCCTTTCAGGAAAATGCCGCCGAATATACCTCTGCCGCCGATGAAGCTGCCGGAGAAGTTAAGGCTCAATCGGTTGATAGCCCTATCGACTGAGCTGTCGAGGCGCTCGGCCGAGGATGCCATACTCGCCGGCAGGGTTCAAATCAACGGTGCGAAGGTTATCGATCTGGCCACGCAGGTAAATCCCTTAAACGACAAAATTACCCTTGATGGAAATCTTCTTCGGGTAAACCTCAAACGCACCTATCTTGCGTTTAACAAGCCAAAAGGCGTAATTGTAAGCAAATCCGACGAGCATGGCAGACCCACCATATGGAACTTGCTAGGCGATCTCAAAAAGGAACTCAATACCGTAGGAAGGCTCGACTCCGACTCCGAAGGACTTATCATACTTACAAACGACGGTGAATTCATAAACATGATGACGCATCCAAAACACGGCGTATGGAAGACCTACAGGGTGTGGCTTAAAGGCAGGCCTTCAGATAGCCAGCTTCATACGATGAAGGCTGGAATGGAGCTAGATGGCGAGAGACTTCTGCCTGTCAGGATAAAGATATTAAAGCCCGAAGCCGGCAATACCCTTCTTGAAGTCAGCATAAGAGAGGGGAAAAATCGTCAAATAAGACGCATGTTCGAGGCGGTAGGTTCTCCGGTAAGAAACCTCAAACGCATAGCGGTTGGTTCGCTAAAGCTAGGCAAGATAGAGCCCGGCAAATGGCGGGAGCTTAAATCTTACGAGGTATCGAAACTCATTTCGGAGGCGAAATCGGCCGACTGATTTTCGTCTGGTCCCAAGGTGATGTTGTTGCCAAATAATTGGCGGTTTAGGCCAAGTATTTCCCAATCCTGTTTCCGTTCGTCTTGACGATCTTCGAGAAAATTCGTTTTAAACGATGCCAAAGGTCTTTTAGAAGAAAAAATCCGAAATAGAGTTTTTTTAGGTCGCCGTAAATTTTGGCATATCTCTTGCTGAGTATTCGTATTGGTTCTTTTAACGAGGGAGGGGATGATATGCGCTATGTTGTCATGGTGGTGATTGTCGTCATGGGCTTGTCGTGTTTTAAGACCGTCTTTGCCATAAATGAAGGCCGAGAAATGCGCACCGATACTTCAAGTCAAAGGGATGCGCGGGGTAGCGACGTAACGAGAGAGAGAAGCCGAGAAAGGGAATCCTCGAGAGAAGCTAGGGAATCGGATAGAAACAGAAATCCATTTTATAACGAACGTCCAAATTATCCCGGCGACAGTAACTTCAACGATATGCGCCTTAGGGGGCCCTTTCAGCGATAGAAAAAACTCCGTATAAATAAATGTTACCGAAATAGTCGGGGGATTTGCAAAACCACAAAAAACCCCTAAAAAGTGAGGTACCCAATAACTCGTCAATGTATGAACATACTTGTTTTAAACGGGAGCCCTAAGAAAACCGGGAATATTTCATGCATTCTTCAGGAAATATGCCGGGGTTTTTCTGAAAACGGACACCAGATCAATAATATATTCCTAAAGGACCTCTCCATTGCAGATTGTGAAGGATGTATGGCGTGTCAGTCTAAAGGGGCGTGCGTCATAAGGGACGATATCGCGAAGGTGGAAGTGGGAATAAAAGAGGCCGACATACTGGTGATAGGGACGCCGGTCCACTGGGGAAACATGTCGGCAATCCTTCTCCGTATCTTCGAGAGGATGTTTGGATTCCTTATCGAAGAGAGGCCGGATGGTTTTCCTGTTCCAAGAAATGGAAAAGGGAAGAGAGCGATAATCGTCACTTCGTGTTCTACGGCGTGGCCTTTCAACTGGATTTTCAACCAATCGAGGTCGGTCTTCAGCCGGCTTCATGAAATATTCAGATACAGCGACATAAAGATAATAAAAAAACATACGCTCGCCGGAACGATCAGACAAAAAAGGGCAAGCGACAAAGATAAAATGAAGGCTTTCAAGATTGGACTGACCGTGTAATGAATTCAAGAGTGAGGTTACATTTGGGGTAAATAATCTCTAATAATCGTCTGTCTGTTCTATTATACTTTCTGTTTTACAAAGAGATGGATTTTTCATCCATTCTGAATTAATAACCCATCAGGTAATGATAACGTTTTTTACGGTTCCATCAAAAAAAGGAGAGGGCTATGGGACGTTCGATAAGCTATTTCGCTGTCATCGTGTTGGCCGGATTGGCAGCCTTGGGGGGAAACTTTGGTTGCGGCGGCGGCGGCGATTCGATAAGGCCGACGGTCGTGTCCACGATACCAGCAGACGGTGCGACTGCGGTTGAGGTGAGCGATCCCGATCCTGGTGATATTCTCCGAGAAGATGGACCCTTCGACCATCACCAGTGCGCGCTTCGTCATGGCATCAGAATCCGCAACCGTTTCGACGAACGTCTCCTATGACGATTCGTCGAATACCGTCACGATCTATCATCTGGGTAACCTCGATTATTCTGCGAAATATGCGATTACGGTCTCCTCTCAGGTGTCGGACGCAAGCGGCAACAGGATGCTGGAGGACTATTCTTTTTCGTTCACGACGGCGAACGAGCTTTCCGGAACGCTTAGCTGGAGCAACCCGCCACCGCAGGGAAACCGGCTTCAAGGCGTCTGGAGTATTTCCGAAAACGATATTTTCGCCGTGGGCAGGGTTGGTACCATAATACGTTCCGACGGAGCTGCGTGGACGGTGATGGATAGCAAGACGAATCTCCATTTGAACGCCGTCTGGGGAAGCTCCTCGAACAATGTCTATGCCGTAGGACAGGGCGGCGTCATCATGCACTTCAATGGTACTGTATGGTCGCTTTCTCATCTCGATTCAGAGGGCTTGGAGCTCTGGTCTATCTGGGGGAGTTCGGCATCGGATATTTTCGTGGGAAGCGACGACAAGATCCTGCATTATAATGGAAGCGGATGGACGGAGATGGCGCTTCCGATCGAGGCTAGGATCACGAGCATCTGGGGCTTTTCATCGAATGAAGTTTATGCCGCAGATATCGCGCAAAAGATCCTCAGATATGACGGGACAAGCTGGTCCGTGTTCAAGGAGTTTCAAGGCGGCGATACGCTGCTATGGGCCCTTTGGGGCATGTCGGGATCGGATCTTTACACCGGCGGCTACTCGATCTTCGGCAATGACTTCCTCTTCCACTATGACGGCTCGGATTGGACCCTGCAGGATGATGTCAACGAAACGGTCTCGGCCATCTGGGGTTCTTCCGCAGACAATGTCTATGCGGTGGGTTATGTCGGATACATAATGCATTACGATGGCTCCTCATGGAAGGATGAAAGCCGCTACCGTATAGATTATCGCGCCATAAACGGCACCTCAGCAAACAATATCTACGTCGTTGGAGATTTCGGAATAATAGACCACAACGACGGCAGCGGGTGGCAGCTTCAAAACGGGACATATATCTGGCCGTTGTATGATGTTCTGGGCTTTGCCGAAAACAACATCTATGCGGTCGGGGACATGGGCGTAGTTCTTCGCTATGACGGCAGTTTATGGGGGCCGCCGGTTTTTCTCGATGAATCCCGCCCGAATATGGGGATAGCGGCATCGGCCGCTGACAGCATCTATGTCGTCAATTGCAAAGACGATCAGCATGGCTTCGACGGCGGCGCTATCTATAAATTCGATGGCGCGAATTGGACCCGCAAACTCGACGATCCCGATATCTGCTTTACCTCGGTGTGGGCATCTGGCGATGGAAATGTTTTCGCTGTTGGATACGACGAATCGGGCGACGGATATATTTCTCGTTCGGAAGACAGCGGAGAGAATTGGGGTGCAAGTAGTAAGCTTGGTCGAATGGAAAAACCCAAATATGTTTCAGGGTCATCGAAAAACAACGTCATCGCTGTCGGCAGGAACGGCATTGCGATGCAATTTAACGGGGACTCATGGAGCGAGATGGACACCGGAACTAGCGCCACCATCAATTCCGTCCTGGTACTTTCCGATTCGCAGGCATACGCCACCGACGAAAACGGTCTCTTTATTTCATATGACGGGAATACAGACCGCGTCTGGACGCTCATCGGTCGCGTGGCTAACCGTCCCATCACGAAGATATGGGGGACCTCAGGCGATGATCTCTTTCTGGTGGTCAATGTGGACACCACAAAGAACGTCGGTGGAAACGACCTGATCGTTCATTACGATGGAAGCTCATTTTCGCAGACCGAAAGCATCGCCGACCAGAGCATACTTAGCGCATGGGGCGTATCAGGCGACAGCATCTACTTCGTAGGAAGCTTCGGCATCATACTGCATTATGAAAGATGACAGACATGAGCCGGTCTTTGTTTTGGTGCGCTAAAAAGCCAGCTCGCCTTCCATGATGGTTATGATTTCTGCCCCCGAAAGAAATTGATCGAAAAGTTCGTTGCCGGATGGTTTCTGCGGAAGTTTTGTCTGCATGTGCATGGTGATGGCTCCCTGATCGTAGGGCGCTATGGTGGTGATTTGCAAATTTGTTACGTTAAAGTCGATGAGTGCAGATACGCCGGAGAGCACCTGTTCGGCCGTAACCTCTCCGAGCGTCACGCGTATTCTAAAGGATACGTCGTTTATGGTGATTCTCGATCCGTCGAACGTTCCTTGAGCTTCGGCTCCTTCGCCTCCGCTTAGAATAAGCGTGGCCGTCACGCCAGATGGCAGCTGCGGTATTTCTTCGCTTCTTAGATGCATTATCGCATACGGAAAATCGTCCATGAACATCTTAACGGACGAACCGTTGATAGACATCTTTATTGGGCCTGTTAATTCAAGCGGTTTTGGCCCGCCCGGTGCGAGCTTGGGTATATCTATCGCAAAACCTCCGGTGTAACAGGCAGTGCCGTTTCCCGGTTCGCAGGACACGAGACCTCCGCCGAATTCTTCCTCGCCGTTTGGCCCTTCGATCGCTTCGCCCACGAGCTGAACGTAGAATATTCCTTCTTGAGGATGGTCATACATTGCAATCATTATAGCTCGATGTATCGCATGTTCAGCTTTGTTCAAATCCTTGCCAACTTCATCTGGATGTTTGGGAATCCAGGGTTCTTCTTCGCCGGTTACCCACCCACCGTATCCTGCAAGACTCGTCTCCAGATTTTTGGGTGAGTAGGTAACTGTTATTTTGACAGGGCTTTCGGGTGGAACAACTATGTCGTTTACGTCCACCTCCAGATTTCCCACCTCGACAGAATCTATTCTGAAATGTCCTGCCGCGTTGGAGCCGCGGTCGAAGGCTATCGCTCTTATGCGCTGTTCGTTGTCGCCCGAAGGATTTGCGAGTATGAAGGTTTTCGTAACGCTTTCAGTTAGCTGGATCCGATCGAATTCTTCAGTCTGCCATCCGCTAAACTGGGTGTCGCCCGAACAGGCGGCGAATATAAGCGAACAGGCCAATATGGATATGATCGATTTCATTTTTCAGTTTTGTCCTTTCTTTCCGAACGCTCATTTGTGAAGAGTCTTTTGTCTTTTACTGCAAAGACGCATACATCGCTTCATTTGAAGGTGTCTATACGCACGGCGTCTAATCAAAAAAACGCCTATGGTGACAGGACTGTTGTCGGCATTTTGTCGAAATTGTTGCGTTAATTGCGTACGAAATCGGTTCTTTTTTTAGGCTCGATCCTCGGCAGGTGTCAATTTTATGACAATTCCAGCCAGACTGTATGGGTAGGCAAAAGAGCTACAAACGGGCTTCCAAAATTTCTTTGGTGAGTTTTTTGCCAAGCTCTACGCCGGGTTGGTCGAAGGGATCTATTCCGTAATGGGCACCGGCTATTGCTGTGGCGATCTCATAGAGCATGAAAAATTCGCCTAGATGATGCGCATCCACCTTTGGAAACGAGATTGTGAGGCTTGGTCTTTTCGCCTGCGTGAGCGCACCCTCGGTTGCCCGTTGCTCGGCGTTTAGGATCGTCCCAAGGTCTATGCCGTCGAGGTAGGAAAATGCAGAGGAGGGGTTTTTTATTTTGGTTTCGGTGCTTGGAAAATTGAATTTTTCAACGCGCAAGAAATTGAAGACCTTGTCGTTTGGGCCTTCCATGTAAAGTTGTACCTGAGAGTGCTGGTCGGTAGCGCCCTGCGCCTTTACAGGAGTTTGACCTCGGCCGGATTTGCCGAGGCTTTCCGCCCACAGCTGGGAGTACCAATCCGAGGCGAGCAACAGCGCGTCGCTGTAGGGCATCATCACGCTTATGTTTTTATTTTTTTTAGCATCAAACCAGTAGTGAAAACTTCCTATTGCATAGGCGGGATTTTCTTGAATGTCGGGTTTTGCGCATCTGTCCGCCATATCTTTTGCGCCGCCTATGAGAGCGTTTATGTCTATGCCGCAGCATGCGGCCGGGAAAAGCCCCACCGGTGAAAGCACCGAGAATCGTCCGCCCAGCTTCGGCGGTATGGCAAAAGATGTGATCCCATGGGCTTTGACCATAGGTCTTAATTCGCCCGCTGTCGGGTCGGTTATGAATATGAGGTTTTTCCTCCAGTCGTCGCCCAGTTTTTGTTTTAGCTTTTCAAGGACTATAAAAAACTGCGAGGCCGTTTCGATGGTTTTCCCGGATTTGCTAATTACGGTAAAACATGTCTTTTTTACATCGATAAAACGCATGAGCGCTGAAAAGGTGTCCGGATCGATATTGTCGCAGACGAAAAGCCGGGGTTTGCCTTTCCTTTCTTCGCCGGAAAGCATGTTCCAAAACGGAGGCAAAAGCGCCTGTGCCGCGCAACGAAGCCCAAGCGCTGAACCTCCGATGCCAAGCACCACGAGGTTTTCGAAATTTTCCGCGGTATTTGCCGCGACCTCAAAAATTTCAGGAGATATATCCTTTGAGCCCGCAAGATCGTAGAATATGGCGTCGCCTGACGTCCTCCATTGCTGAAATTTTTCATGCGCTGCCGGAATTAGTTTTGCTATGGCATCGAGGTCGAATTCGCCAAGGCCCTCTTCGCCTATTCTGTCCTGCCGGAAATTGTCAAAATTTATATCAAGCATATCTTCCTCCATTTAAATCCAGATGGATTTTCGTTTTTTAAGTTCCCTATCGAGGGTTTTCTGTATGACGAGTCTCATCTTTTCCGCCTCGTGCGCTATAAATTTGTCGTTTCTCGCATCTGATGATTTGGCTTTGGCGTATCTTACCGGTTTTCCAAAGATGAGTTTCCATTTGCTCGGAAGCGGGACAAGACCTAAAGGCCCGAGCCATGGAAATGTGGGGGTGAATGGCATGAAAGGCACGCCTAACATGCGGCCGAGTTCTTTGGATTTCCAGATGAGCGGGTGAATTTCTTCGGCACCTATTATAGAAAGGGGAATTATCGGTGCGCGTACCTTTACGGCAAGCCGGACGAAACCGCCACGAGAAAAGGGCAGGAGCCTGTATTTCTCGTCGTAGGTTTTTCCAACTCCAGCCACGCCTTCAGGAAATATCACGACTAGATTGCCATCTCTAAGCAGCTTTTCAGCGTTTGCAAAGGAGGCGCGCACGCCGCCGGTGCGCTCGATAAAACCGCGAAGGCAGGGGATCTGAAAGACGAAATCATCGACCAAAAATCTGACAAGCCTTTTCGATTTAAGTTCGTTATAGACGGCAAGATGTGTCATCGTGCCATCGTAGGGCAGGGTGCCTGAATGATTTGCGACTATTATGGCCGGGCCTTTTGCCGGTATGTTTGCAACGCCTTTCGCATCCACCCTGAAATAATTGTAGTAGAGAAATTGAAACAGCGGGCGGGCCAATTCCAAAAAATTTTCGCTCATGCCCAATTCATCGCGATCCAGATCCAGAGTGCTTTTAAGTTCGTCCCATTTTGCGACCGCGGTTTTTATCGATGCTTCGGCTAGCGCGTAAAACAGCCTGGCTTTGCCGATAAGATCGGAATATCTGCCGTTTTCGTTTTCCTTCACGTCCATCTGTTTCTGCTTTCCACGGCGTTTTTATAGATAGCGAGGGTTAGGATGAATATGCCGCCTTCGATCACTGCGCCTGTAAGATATAAAAACCTCGCCTGACCCGTGAGGTAGGTTACGATAAAACCCGCCGTCGATAGGAAAGCCGTAATTATTATAAGTTTGAGGTTTTCGATGTGCTGCAGGGGGTTTTTTTGCACCGTAAAGCAGATATGGGATCTTGCTGCGTAAAGGGCCACAGTCGGAACGGCCCATCCCGGATCTGCAGTTAGATGTGCACTGCCTGTTGACCAACCCAGAAAACTGCGACCTATATCGGCTATGTAATTGACCAGCACCAAAGGTCCTATCGCAAAGCCAGCCGCCACCATAAGAAAAAAGACGGCAAGAATCCTCGCGAGAAGTATAAGTGTTCTTTCCTGTCTTGTGTAATTGGCGAGCTTCATAAACCGAAGCTGCTACTACAGCAAAAGCGATGCATAGTCAAACCGTTAGAGGGCGCGGGTTAGCTAAATAAATGGCGCATCCTTGACGTTTTGGCTTATAGATCTTGGCTTATAGACCCGAAATTTCGCGTGAGTTTTTCATAGCGCAGAACTTTTCCCCGCACATGGAACATGCCTTCTGGGACTCGTGATCTGGAGTTCGTGATTTATCAACTCTTGCCTCGCGGTAATATTCCCGTGCGCGATCTGGATCCAAAAGCAATGGAAACTGGGTTTCCCAGTCGAGCGCGTAGCGGGCTTTTGAAAGCGCTAAATCGCGAGCTCTGGCCCCGGGTTTGTCAAGAGCTACGTCCGCGGCATGAGCGGCTATCTTATGTGCGACAACTCCCGTGCGGACATCGTCTGCCAGCGGCAGGCTTAGGTGTTCTTTGGGTGTTACATAGCAAAGCATTGCGACTCCGGCATAGGCCGCCATCGTTGCGCCTATTGCCGAGGCTATGTGGTCGTATCCGGCGGCGATGTCTGTAACTAGCGGGCCCAGAACATAAAAGGGTGCGCCATCGCAAAGCTCTATCTGGCGCCT
>Ga0351832_1012_pt1 | contig 36970 bp, 34 predicted proteins | sample BONcelHFGM3001C4_FD_206750 | JGI IMG/M metagenome (GOLD analysis project Ga0351832, IMG submission 206750) | Enriched cells from coal bed in the Powder River Basin, Montana, United States - BONCAT cells FGM rep1 HSBNCT.FGM.300.1.C4 ...
TTCGCCTCGGCGCGGGTTGGCTTCTTTTGCTTGATCATCGATTCGAGGAGGTTCGTCGCCACATACACCGGCTTGCTCATCTCGTTGCACCTGCCGATGATGAGCTTCTGCATCATCGGGATCTTTTCGAGCGAGACCTCCCGCGAGAGATCTCCCCGGTCGATCAGGATAGCATCAGAAAAAAGCGGATTGCATACTGGTTCCCGTTATTTCTCCATTTGAGAAGACGCGAAAAGAGGCGAGAACGATTATAGGAGGTCGATTCGTTGAAGTGTACGTCAAGGCGTCGCTGGACGAAGTCATCAGGCGGGATGTGAAGGGATTATATGAAAAGGCGATAAATGGGCGCATCGAGAATTTCATCGGAATATCTGGGAATGTTCCCTACGAAGAGCCCCGCGATCCCGATATCGTTCTCGACACCGAGAAACTGACCGTGAAAGCGTGCGCTTCAGCGCTCATGACGTATGTGCAGAAAGATTGGAAAAGGAGAGGGTAAAGAATGGATCGTAGAACGACAGGACATGTCATTCATCTGACAGGGATTTCCGGATCTGGAAAGACGACATTAGGCAATCGCCTGAAACACATACTGGAAAAACGCAAGGGCCGACCTGTCGAGTTTATTGACGGAGACAGTGCGAGGGGATTTTTGGAGGCGACGTCGGGGTTCTCCCTTGAGGAAAGACATGTCGTGACCAAACAAATTGCATATGCAGCTCATCTGCTATCGGAAAACGGCATCGACGTGGTTGTTGCCAATATAGCTGGGACATATGGTATTCGGGATTATTTACGGAGGAAGCTGAAGAGGTATGTACAGGTGTTCCTCGATGCCGACGTCGAAGACTGCATCAAACACGATGTCAAGGGCGTATATAAGCGAGGAGAAGAATCGATGCGGCCGGATATCTACGGACTGGATATTCCGTATGAAAGACCGAGACAACCCGATGTCATCGTGTATCCCTACAGGGAAAGTATCATCGAGAGCATGACAAGAATTACGCGGTATCTTGAGGAGACTGCTTTTTTAAAGACTGACGGGGTAACTTATGCGAAGTGAAGAAGGGCGGGATATCAGGCTTTATCGTGAGTCGCTGGTGAAGAATCTGGTCGTTGTGACGGGATTGTCGCGGTCGGGCAAGACCATGCTCGCGCCGATCATTTCAAGCCTTGAACGAGCTGAAAACGTGCAGTTCAACTACGTCATGGAACAAATTATGCCGCTTGCTGATCTGGGTCTCATGCCGAAAGACACAGCCAGATATCTGATGCGATATGCCATGAACTTCATGATGTATGATACCTATATCGGGCGCAACGTGAATTTCCGGCCAACGGACTATTCAAGCATATGGAACACAAGGGATCACGCGCTGTATTTTAGAAGGTTGTTTTCCGAGGACGGCAATGCGGTCATGAGGCAGATTGATGATGATAACCATTTATTCGTGCTGATGTTCCATAATGCCCTGTGGCACGCCGACGTCATCTTTGAGGCGTTTCCAACGGTAAAGATGCTCAACGTTACGCGTCACCCGGTTGATGTGGTGTATTCCTGGTTCATCAGGAAGTACGGAGCGTTAGATGGCTATAATCACACGCGAGTTGGCGTGACGACGATTGACCACAACTCTGCAGCATTCCCTTACTACGTTGTTGGAGAAGAGGATGAATATGCGGGTCGTTCTGAGGTCGACAGAATCATTTACATGGTTCAGAAAATATCGGAGATGCATGTGAACAAGTATGATGCGTTGCCAAGAGAGCAGAAAAAACAGGTTATGATGATTCGTTTTGAACAGATGGTTGAGAAAACGCGGGATATGCTTTCAAGTATATGTCGATTCCTGAATACCACTGAGTCACTGTATACGCCGATTGCCCTGCATCACGAAAGGTGCCCGCGAATTGTTGACAAAACAGAGCGTGCGGCCAAATACGAAAAACTCAAGGGGCTTGCTTCAGTTGAAGCAAATGTTGTGCTCAAGTCGATGATCGAAAAGTATGAAGTTGAGCTGAATCTCTGATGGTATACTATCTGGTTGAAAAGTGGAGTTCAGACATTACTCTTCCCGACGCATGCAAGGTCGTGTCGCTGACGCCGATGGCCTGCATTGAGTTGGAGGCATGTGGAATCGATTATCTGACATTCGCCGATTTCTTTACGACGGGCGAGGTTCGCGGAGATGTTGATGCGTATTTAATGTCGCAGTTGCCTTGGTTTGAACAGTTCGATGAATTCCTGTCTGGTCATTTTCCAGAAAGCAAGGCGATGGGCGTGAAGCTCGCAACGCTCTTTTCCTTCAATATCAAGCATCTCGTTGATGCGGTTATTCTGACGTCTCGGATGCTCAATACTTTCATCGACAGAACGGCTCCTTCGGAAATAGTTTTCGTTCCTGAAGTCCGAGGTGAGGATGTTGTCGAGAGGAGAAGGTGGTTTTACTATGGAGAAAGCGTATTTTATCGTCTAGCAGAAAAAATATGCCTGGCCCGCGGCGTTATCTACACCTGCATCGCCGACCGTGTTTGTGCATCCGATATCGGTCGCACTAGGAAATCATGGCAAGATCGTTTCGTTGCGGCAGCATTGAAACGAATGCGGACGTCGGTGGCTGAACTCGTGAGATGGTATTATGAAAATGTCAAAGCGACTATTCGTCCGTGGTCCTTCTTCTCTCCTGTTGCGGGTTCGCGTAAGAAGATTCTCGTTTTGAAGAATGTTGACTTTCTTTACGGGCTGATCGCAGATTGCCGTCATCGAGGAATGGAAGTAGGTATTTATCGGGATGAAGATTTGCAAAAAACAAAAGGGGTTGAGTTAACGACCATAAAGGAGTCGGGTTATCATGAGTCATCCGAAGCACATCTGAAGGCAGATACTGATTCAACTCTTCAAAGCCTCATGGATAGTAGTATCGTGGGCTGGATCAATGAACAATGTGGAGTCGATGTATCTGATGTCCTGCGCTCGAGATTCAGGTATCTCGTCTGCGATCTCTTCCCACGGACGCTTATCCGGACGAGGTATTTCACCGAGTATTACGATAAGAATCAGGTCGACTATGTCATCAATTATTCAACATCGACCGATGATGACTATGCGGCTCTCGCTGCAGCGAAAGTGAGTAAGAAAACGAAGAGCATAGGCATCGCCCACGGGGTCGATGCGCTTTCGGCGCCGAACAGATACTTCACTCAATTCTCTCTTTACGACTACTACTTCGTGCCGACGGATGAAGAGGCCGATCATATTAATGGGATGGCAATGAAGTATTCAGCGAGACAGGTTCACGTTGGAGTACAACCATATTTCAAAGCGGGTGTTCTGCGAAAGGTGAAGCAGGGAAAACTTCGCAGGTGTTTTACGCATAAAGCCAAGCCCGTTATTCTCTTTGCACCGATCGTATATGCGCAAAGGGTGAATATTTCGATGCACCGGGGTCGTCCAATACAGTGGGATTATTACAAGCTGCACAATGCCATTATCGACTACTTCGTGCGGAGGCAGGACTATCATTTCATCTGGAAGGCGCTCTTGCAGTACTTTAATCCTCATGAGGACTTTTATTATAGAAAAATAGTGTCGAGAGGTGCCCAAAACATTACCTACTCAACTGGAACCTTCGATAGATGGCTATCGTGCGTAGATAAAGTGATAACGGATCACCCGAGCACGGCCTTTTATAAGGCCGCATTATCTAATATACCAGTTGTGGCTTTGTATAAGCAGAATGAGGAAGAAATTAGAGCGGGAGCACTGCGCTCACTCGGAAGTTGCCTTCAGTCATATTCGTCAACGCAGGAGGCGCTTGATATTATTTCTCGGTTCATCGATGATGACCCGATGGACTATAAACCGGGAATGCATTCAAACGAGAATAGTGTTCTGAACATGATGAGTGAGTGAGCGAATACTGTCCTAGCCATTCCAATGATAAATGAGAATACCAGGAGTAGCAAATGAGGAGAGATGTAAGCTGGTGGTATGAAAGGGGTATGAGGGCAGTACGTCACCCGTTATTGTTTTCTCAGCGCATTGGGTACAATATCAAGCGCTTTTCGTGTGACCAATTGAACAGGTTCGGCTATTATGCTTACCCGCATAGGATCATATTCATCGCGGGGCTTCCGCTCAGTGGGACGACGTGGGTTAAGAATCTCTTTGCAAGGGTTCCGGGGTATTTTACTCGCCCGGCGCCGATGCCAGATGATGTGAGATACCGTCAGGACATTTGTGACTCTGCTTTTAGACATGTCCCACATTTTGGAAACACGTTGTTCAAGACTCATTTGAATCCGACTGAGGCTAATATTGATTGCATATCGCGCCATGGTGTCGAAAAAGTATTGGTCGTGTACAGAGATCTGAGGGATGTGATCGTTTCCCATTATAATCGTTTGCTGGTTTTTCCGAAGCCAAAGGGCGCCTATGACTATGTGGACATTGATGTTGTGGGCAAGGAAGGGCTGATGGATTATTGCATAAACAATGCAGCAGGCGAGTGCGTAGATTGGATTCGCGGATGGCATGCCTTCGCAAAACGCTATCCCGGAAGGTGCCATTTTATCAGGTATGAGGAGCTCAAGGCTGACACGACGAAGGAATTCAAGAAGGCGCTTGAATTTTACGGGATTTGCATGTCGGAAAGAGATATCGATCAGGCTGTTGACATGAGTCGAGGAAGAGGAAACGTGAAAAAAAACATGGAAGCTGCGAAGATTTGTCCTTGGGGTTATGCCTCGAATTTCAGATCCGGAAAAGTTGGCGGTTGGAGGCGTGATTTGTCGGATTCTCAAAAAACGAAATGTAAGGCTTTGTTGGGGACAGCGTTGATTGAGCTTGGATATGAAGGGGATTTAAACTGGTAAATTATTGAGAGGTGTTGTGAAGATATTAATCACAGGCGGCGCCGGCTTTATAGGTTCTAATTTCATCAGAATGATGCTGATAAAGTATCCAGATTATGAGTTCATCAACCTCGATAAACTCACCTATGCAGGAAATATCGAAAATATGTCCGATATTGGGTGTAAATCCAACTACAGATTTATCAAGGGAGATATTTGTGATTTCGAATTAATGGCAAATATCACAAGAAGTGTGGACGTCGTTTTTCATTTCGCCGCAGAAAGTCATGTTGATAACTCGATTAAAGATCCGGCAATCTTTACTAGGACAAATGTGCTCGGAACGCATGCTCTTTTAGAAGCTTCGAGAATAAACAGTGTAAAAAGATTTATTCATATTTCTACTGACGAAGTTTATGGAAGTATAAAAGAGGGATCTTTCAGAGAAGAAGACATGCTGAGGCCGAACAGTCCATATTCCGCATCAAAGGCGGCGGCCGATATGATTGCGAGGGCATATCACATGACATATGGGTTTCCGGTTATAATTACCAGAAGCTCAAACAACTACGGTCCCTATCAGCATCCTGAGAAACTGATGCCGCTGTTCATAACGAATCTGATAGAGGATAAGAAAGTTCCCCTTTACGGGAAAGGCGAAAATATAAGGGATTGGATTTATGTGAGGGATAATTGCGAAGGGATTGAATATGTGTGGAGGAGAGGGGAATGCGGTGAGCTATATAACATCGGCGGACATAATGAGATGTCCAATATAGATATTACCAATATCTTGCTCAAGGAAACAGGAAAAGATAAGTGTTACATCGAGAACGTCGAGGATAGGTTGGGGCACGACTTTAGATATTCTCTTGATTGTTCAAAGATCATGAAACTTGGCTGGAAACCAAGGTATTGTTTCGATGATGCGATTAAGGAAACCGTAAAGTGGTATTCCGAAAATCAGGCGTGGTGGAAAAAAATAAAAGGAGCATATTTATGAGGGGAGTCATTTTAGCCGGTGGAAAAGGCACGCGGCTGTTTCCTCTGACCAAGGTGATAAACAAGCATCTATTGCCGGTTGGTCGAGAACCGATGATCTATAATCCCGTAAGAAAACTTGTCGATGCTGGAATCGAAGAGATATTGGTCATTACGAGCACCGAACATATGGGAGATATTGTTAACTCGCTTGGATCAGGGAAAGAGATGGGCTGTTCATTCACATACAAAGTGCAGGAAGATAATAATGGGATTGCCGCCGCATTAATGTTAGCCAAAAAGTTCGCTGGAGGAGAGAGAATAGTTGTGATTCTTGGCGACAATATCGCAACTGGTTCAATTAGTAGTTATGTGAATAATTTCAGAGCGCAGGAAAAAGGCGCAAGGGTTTTACTGAAAGAGGTCGATGACCCCACAAGATTCGGAATAGCTGCGATAGATGAGGAGCAGATAATTGAAATTGAAGAAAAACCGAATAAGCCGAAATCTAGGTGCGCTGTTATAGGTTATTATATGTATGACGCTAAAGTGTTTGATATTATTGAACGTATGAAACCGTCTGTTAGGGGCGAATATGAGATCACAGACGTAAATAATACCTATATCAAGAAAGGCGAACTTAAATACGATATGCTTGAAGGAAATTGGACAGATGCTGGAACATTTGAATCACTTAACTTCGCCAACAAAATGATCATAACGAGCAATCTATAATTCTAATGAAAGTAGTTTTAGTTCAGGGAAAATATTTTAATATCTGGGAGGCGATTGGCTGCGCCTATCTCGGCGCCGTTGCTAAGAAGCAGATGGATTCCAGACTCGACGTGTCATTCTTTCAAGGCTACTTCGACAGTGATGATCAGATTATATGCTCGGCAATTGGCGCTGATATCGTTGGGTTTTCGTGTACAAGTCCGTCCTACGCGCACTGCCTGTCGATCGCTAAGCAGGTAAAAAATATCAATCCGAACGTTTATACGGTTTTTGGTGGATGGCACCCATCGGCTGTTCCAGCCATCATTCATGAGTCTACAGTTGATTGTGTGGTGGTCGGAGAGGGGGAATCGGCATTTGTTGATATTCTTCGGGGAAGGCGCGAAAAGGTCATTTATGCTGATTCTGCGACTGATCTTGATTCCCTGCCGTATCCTGACCGAAAGCTGATCAAGAACTCGAGAGAAATTGACTTGGCCTTCGAGATGACTGGTCTTCGGATTGCCAGTTTTCAATCCGTCAGGGGGTGTCCAAGGAATTGCGTCTTCTGTTCGGAGCATGCCGTCAGCGGCCCATTGAAGTCAGGAACCGGCTTGAGGCTGCGGTCAGCGGGCTCTCTCGTGGAGGAGATTAACAAAACGGCGGCAGAGTATGGGCTGAATTATTTCAAATTCGTTGATCCGACGTGGAACATCTCGGAAAAGAAGGTCGTGGAGTTCTGTGAGGAAAAGCGTCGAACGGGGAACACTCTCACATGGGAATGCAATCTGCATGCGTCTTTCGTTACCGAAACCATGTTGAAGGCCATGAAGGATGCAGGTTGCTGTCAGATCAATATCGGATGTGAGAGTGGTAGCACGCGGATACTCAAAGACATGAAGAAGGGATTGACGATCGACAAGGTCAAGAGCGTCTTTGACTGGGGTCTGAAACTAGGGCTCAAGCGCAGGGCGTTTTTCATCTTGGGCATGCCGAACGAAACGGAAGAAGATATCAAGATGACCGAGCGATTGATCGATGAAATCGAGCCGGATGTGTTCGGAATAACATTGCTGTGCCCTTATCCCGGATCCGCTCTCTATGGTCCGGAGCATGCGAATATCGAATGGTCCAAAACGGACGAGTATTCGAATGATTTCTGGCGGTCGAAGATGCTCACAAATAGCGAACTGAAGTCCTGGCAGAAGTATTTTGTCACGAAGTACAAGGAAAAAGTGTGCTGGCATAATAAGGAGGTGGTCTAGATGCGCTTTGCATATCCCGCAATAGATATGGACGCCGAGGTAATGGCCCATTTTGAGAAGATATTTCAAACAAGGTGGGTTTCCAATTCCGAGTATACGAGAGAGCTTGAGGGCCATTTCACCCAGCAGTGCGGCGTCAAACATGCCATTGCATGCTGCAATGCCACTCAGGGGCTGACGATTGCACTCAGTGCTGCGGGTTGGATGCACAAGAGAGTCGCTGTGCCGGCATTCACATGGCCAAGCACGGTCTATGCAATCGTTCATAATAATTGCGAGCCCGTATTTTCCGATATCGATCCAGAGACATGGGCATTGGATATTCGTTCGGTCGAAGGCAAGTACGATGCTGTGCTTCCGGTTGATATCTTTGGAAATGAGGTCACCGTCGACGCGGGAGGCGGGCCGGTCATCTATGACGCGGCTCATGGTTACGGGCTTCCGGCGCTGGGGAAAAGGGGCCTTGTTGAGGTCGTTTCGCTCTCGCACACGAAATATCCGACCGCCGGCGAGGGTGGTATAATCCTGACGAATGACGATGCCATTGCGGAGACGGCTGTTGAGCAGCGAAGGTTGGCGGCTCGCCTTTCCGAATTCAACGCGATTGTCGCGTTGAACAGCATTCGAAAGTATACGTACTATCGGCAGCAGCGCGAAGAGGTCATTCAAAGATATCTCAATGAAATAAAGGTCCCTTTTGTCACCCAGAAAATACCGGTCCATACGAACAACAGCGTCTTTGCTGTTTTGCTCGAGCCGGAACTGCGGGACAAGATCGCGAGCAGCTTGACGGAAGATTTTGGTCTGGAAATCAAAATATATTACGAACCTATAGTAAAAGGACTCTTCAATACAGATTTCGTTTATAAGAGGATATTGGCTCTGCCTACGCATATCCGCATGCGCGACATGCTCGATGATGTCATTGGATGCATCAACCGATTTGCCTAGAATGAACAAACATATATTCTATCATGAAAATTATACGGTGGGCGGCGACACCACTTACCTAGAGACCCTTCTTGGTAGTTATAAGGAGAGCGAATATTTTCTCATATGCTCCGGCAGCGCATGCCTGAAAGAGCATCTTCAAACATCGGGGATCGCGGCCACTTCGATGAAGTGGTTTGATTCATGTGGCGCCGCATCACGCTTGAACGCGTCTCGCGGGGGCGTTTTCAATTCAGCAGCGCTTGGTAAGGTTCTGGGCAGGCTCGTGGCCCCATTAACCGCTGGTAAAATCGACAAGCGGATCAAATTGCTCGTCGATGAGATGGATATCAGCAAATATGCAAATGTCGTGATTAACTCGGGCGGTTTTTTGGGAACTCCCGGCAGCAGGGCCTTCATGCAGCACGTTGGGGTTCCCTGCACCAATATATTGCACAATTACATTCCGGATCGCGTCATCCGTGACAGAAAACTCTTCATGTCCGTCAGACAGTATGTCGGAAAATGGATCGTTGGTTCACCTTTCATCAAGAAGCAGCTCGTTGATGAATGTGGAGTCGATGAGCGATGTGTTTGCTATATCCCATATGGCGTCAAACCGAGCCTCAATCCCGATCATGTCGATAGAAATGCCGTGCGCCGGAAGGTGGGCATTTCTCCTGACGACTATGTTGTGGTGCATCCAAGCGTGTTTGAGAAGAGGAAGGGTCATTCTTTCACGATTCATGCCTTTCATGAGTTCAGGAAGTATGAGCCGCGTTCCAAGCTCTTGCTGGCAGGATCTGGCGGCGCTTGCATGAGTGATGTCCGGAGGTTGGTAAAAAAGCTCGGCATGGAGGACGATGTCCTGTTTATGGGATTCTATTCACCCATAGAAGAATTGATCGTCTGTTCAGATCTGCTCTGTCTGCCGTCGCAATGCTACGACACAACGCCGTTTGTCGTGTTGCTGGCGCTGGCATGCGGGACACCGGTTTTGACGACACGACGCGATGATTTCGAGGGCGTGCTGATCGACGAGGAGAACGCATTGCTGGTTCCTACGGGAAATCATGGTGCTATTTCTGAAAAAATGAGAAGGATTTGCCACGATGATGCCTTGAAGATCAAAATTGTATCGGGGGGTCTGAACGCATACCGTAATGTATTTACTCAAGATAAAATGATCAATCTTACCAAAAGCGCTCTCAGTGACGCTGATTAGGGTGTGAATTCTATGCCGACCAAATATCTTGATCTGGGATGTGGCAGAAAAAAGAGGACAGGCGCAATTGGCGTCGATGTCATTTCAAATGAGTCTGTTGATGTCGTGCATGATCTCAATAACACTCCTTGGCCTTTTAGTGATAACGAATTTGACGATATCCTTTTGGACAACTCACTTGAGCACCTTCATGATATTGTGCAAACAATGGAAGAGATTTGGAGAATATGTGGGCCGGGCGCTCATGTCACAATCAATGTTCCTTACTTTCGATCGCATTACGCAGTAGATCCAACCCATAGGCATTATTTCTGTTCTCACTCTTTTAATTATTTCGACCCGCGACATAGCTGGCACAGGCAGTGGAGATATTCTCACAAGGCGCTGTTTCACGTCGAACGAGTCGTCTTCGACGAGGGGTTTCAGTATTCACGAAAAGATAAGCTCAGATTGGGTATTATGCGCTGGTTTGCCAATAAACACCCGATGGCTTACGAGGAGTATTTCTCGCACTATTTCCCACTTCACGCACTCACTTTTCAATTGAAGGCTATTAAATAAGATAAAGAGGGCATATCATGAAAAGAATCCTTGTCACAGGCGGGGCGGGCTTCATAGGAAGTCACCTTTGCGAGAAACTTCTCGGAGAGGGACATGATGTTTTATGCGTCGACAACTTTTATACGGGGAGCAAGCGCAACATAGCGCATCTCATCGGTAATCCTTATTTCGAATTGCTCAGGCACGACATCACGTTTCCTCTCCATGTCGAGGTGGATGAAATCTACAATCTGGCGTGTCCTGCGTCGCCCGTTCATTATCAGTATGATCCGGTCCAAACCACGAAGGTCTCTGTTCACGGCAGCATCAATATGCTGGGACTTGCCAAGCGCACAAAGGCCCGCATCCTGCAGGCCTCCACGTCCGAGATCTACGGCGACCCGAACGAACATCCGCAGTCGGAGAGCTATTGGGGTAACGTGTGTACGCTGGGGCCGCGCGCGTGTTACGATGAGGGGAAACGGTGTGCGGAGACGCTCTTCATGGACTATTGGCGGCAACACCGGGTCAATATAAAGATAGTAAGAATATTCAATACCTATGGACCGCACATGTATGAGAATGACGGCAGGGTCGTGAGTAACTTCATCGTCCAGGCCTTGAAGAATGAGGACATCACGATCTATGGAGATGGTGGTCACACGCGCTCCTTCTGCTATGTGGATGATATGTTGGGCGGATTGGTGAGGATGATGGAGACGGGTGACGATTTCATCGGACCCGTCAATCTTGGAAATCCCGAGGAGACGACCATCAAGCAATTGGCTGATGTGATCGTAGAGCTTACGAATGCTCGTTCTCGCGTTGTCTATAAGGATTTGCCGGAGCATGACCCTCGCCGAAGGAGGCCGGACATATCGCTGGCAAAGGAGAAGCTCAATTGGGCGCCGAGCGTGCAGCTTCGGCATGGCCTTCAAAAAACAATACAGTATTTTGATGCAGTACTTTCAGACAAGTGATGATCATGAACAGACCTGAAATATCGATCATAACGCCGGCCTATAACTCCGAGGAATTTATTGCAAAAACGATCGAGTCCGTGATCGAGCAGACATTTTCGTCTTGGGAGATGATCATCGTCGATGATGGATCGACGGATGAGACGAGCAACATTGTCAAGAGTTTTTCGGATTCCGACAGGCGAATTCGTTATTTCAGATTGGATCGAAATTCCGGCCGCCCTTCGGTTCCAAGAAATCACGCGATATTTCAGTCGCGAGGTGATTACCTCGCTTTCTTGGATTCCGATGACATCTGGATGCCCGAAAAACTTGGCTATCAGCTGCGATACATGAAGGAGAACGATCTTGAGTTCTGCTACGGACCCACGCTGACAAGCGGCGGGAAGCACTTGGGAAGCGGTCGTCTCCGGAGCCGCGGTGATTTGATCAAGCATAACTTCATTCCGTGCCTTACGGTTATGATGCGAAAGCGCGAGAAATACCTTCCAGTCTTCGATGAGGAACCCTACCTCAAGGCATCGGAGGATTATTTCGCGTGGCTGAAAATATATCGCATGACGGATCGGGTGGGCTGTTATGATAAATGTCTCTCCAGATATCGCACCGATCGCAATGATAATATCCTTCGGGAATATCATCGGGACCCTCATCAGAGAATGGCGAAGGAATATCTCTTTTATTCGAAGGCGTATTTGGGAGGCGCGTTGACAAGGCGGGAGGCCGTCGCTGCATATTGTCGCATCCTCTTCCGAAACTTGATACGCAATAAATTGAAACGGATGCTATCCGCATTCATCAGGCCGTCAAGCTGAAGGCGGCACACTCCCCGACGATGACCATATCGTCAATTTCATATGACTAGGACAGTTCATCTCATCGGCGCCGCCAGGCCCAACTTCATGAAGATTGCCCCTCTGCATCGTGCGCTGTCCGCAGAGAAGTGGGTGAAGCCCCTCATCATTCATACGGGGCAACACTATGACCACAATATGTCGGAAGAGTTCTTTATGGATCTCGATTTGCCGAAGCCAGATGTGCATTTGGGCGTAGGCAGCGCTACGCACGCCGTGCAGACCGGCATGGTCATGATCGAATACGAACGACTTCTGATGAAGGATTCACCGGACCTCGTTATCGTCGTCGGCGATGTGAACTCTACGATGGCGTGTACGCTCGCTGCTGTGAAGCTGGGGATCAGGGTCGCCCATCTCGAGGCAGGGCTCCGTTCGTTCGACAGATCGATGCCTGAGGAGATAAACCGAATCGTGACGGATTCTCTCGCCGATGTTCTCTGGACGCCGTCTCCGGATGCAAATCGTAATCTAAAAAACGAGGGCATTGCCAGTGAGAAGGTTCATCTGGTCGGAAACATCATGATCGATTCACTCGTTATGATGAAGGAGAAGATTGAGCGGGATGAGACGTACGCAGGATTGAAATGGTCTTCCGGTGAATACGGAGTGGTGACTTTACACAGGCCATCGACGGTGGACGATCCTGCTCGACTCCGAACTGTGTGTGAAACGCTCTGCAGACTATCGCAGGGATTGCCGATAGTCTTTCCGGTGCATCCGCGGACGAGAAAGAGGCTGTGGGAATATGGCCTGGCGTCATTGCTCGAGGGGGCGCCCTCCATTGAGCTGCTCGATCCGCTCGGCTATATTTCGTTCATGAGTCTGGTGCATCGATGTCGAATGGTCATCACGGATTCGGGGGGGCTGCAAGAGGAGACGACGTATCTGGGCATTCCCTGTTTGACGTTGAGGCCGAATACGGAGCGTCCGGTTACCATCACGCAGGGCACGAACCGGTTGTGTGACTTGGGCACCCTGGAGGATGAGGTGAGAACTTCGCTGAACGCGAATAGGATGAAGCGCTCCCCTCCCGAGGGGTGGGACGGTCACACAGCTGAAAGAATTACCACTTTTTTACGATCTTATCTGAATCGTTAGATATGTCCAACACACGACTCTTTCTCATTCAGGCGCCCTATATCTATGATTACGGCCCCATGAAGAAGGCCGCCGGGACCTATTTCCCCATGGGGTTGGGCTATATAGCGGCCTATGCGAGAAGGCACGGATATGATGTCACGTTCATCGATCCGGACGTGCAGGAAGTCACATACAGCGAGATCGCCAAATCCGTATCCGAGACGAGACCTGCCCTCGTCGGAATATCGTTCATGACCCCACAGCTGGGTACCGCGAAGGAGATCGTGGATTCCATAAGGATGAATGCGCCGGACGTTCCTATAGTCCTTGGCGGAGCGCATCCCAGCGTGATGCCGAGCGAGAGCCTCCGATATATCCGCAACGCGGATTATGTCGTCTTTGGTGAAGGTGAGCAGACGACTCTGGAATTGCTCAACTATTTGACGAAGGGAGAGGGTGAGCTTCCCGAAATAGCCGGCCTGGCCTGGAGGAAGGGCGACGACATTGTCTGCAATGGTCCAAGGTCCCTGATCGAGGATCTCGACAGCCTGCCGTATCCCGATCGCGAGCTGATCGATCAATCCCTCTATCAACATCAATCGTTCCTCAATTATTATAAACGGATCCAGACGATCTACACGTCCAGGGGATGCCCGGGGCGCTGCGTCTTTTGCGCTTCAGGCCATAAGCTCAGGTCCAAGGTCAGGATGCGAAGTATAGAGAGTATCATGGGGGAGATTGACTATTTGAGGAGCCGCTACAATATTGAATATCTCCTCATAAAGGATGACACGTTTACGTTGAATAAGAGGCGCATCAAAGAATTCTGTGCGGCGTTGAAGCAAAATCATCCCGATTTACATTGGCATTGTATGTGTCGCGTGGATACAGTCGATTATGAAATATTATCGATTATGAAAGATGCTGGTTTGTGTGACGTGTTTTTTGGAATTGAGTCGGGGAATGATGATATTTTGAAGGCGATCGGGAAGCATGTATCTACCGAGACGATCAGAGGGGCTGTGGAGGCGGCTTATCGACTCGGGATAAGGACCTACGGCGCATTTATCCTGGGCCTTCCGGGAGACAACCCTGAGACGATCAATGAAACTATATGTTTTGCCTGTTCTCTGCCACTGACCATGGCTGGATTCTCCATCCTCATTCCGTATCCGGGGACGAAGGTTTTTGACGATCATTATTCCTCCGAAGGAGATACCGACTTCAGCTCCTTCATAGCCTCCACCGGCGTGCACTATGTAGATGGCTATACGGGCCTCAATGGGATGAAGGTCGAAGAATTGCCCACATATGTCACGACGGCTCAGAAGAAATTCTATATGAGGCCGAGGCAACTTTTGCGCATGATGCGTCATATGACACCGTCCATGGTTGTCGGATATGCGAGGGGCTTCGCGTCGCTCGTGATGAAGCGGCGCTACCTTCAAAAGAAGGAGAGGATGAAGTGATAAAAACACTTCTTATAGCCCCTCCATGGCTTGATATATACGGCGATTTTAAGGCCGCGGCAAAGCTGGGTTGTGCAAGCCCTCCTCTGGGTCTCATGTATCTGGCGTCATCGATACAAGAGGCCGGTGGAGAGTGTCGCATCATTGACATGGAGGCCCAGCAGGTGGGGTCGGATCGCCTGATAGAGCTGATCGGGGAATATAAGCCCGATTTGGTGGGTTTGACGGCCACGACACCCGTTTTCAAGAACACATGTTCGCTTGCTGGACTGATCAAGAGGCATTATCCGGATATAGTGCTGGGCGTCGGGGGAGTGCACTCGACGATCGTTGGCCGGGAGGTGCTTCAGGAGTGCGGCGATTTTGACTTCCAAGTTGTGGGCGAGGGTGAGCTTACAATAATTGATATTGTAACCGCCAGAAAAACGGGGCTGTCGTTTGAAGGTATTCCCGGGGTGATATATCGCGATGGAGAGCGTATTGTTGAAAATCCGCGCCGTCCTCTTATCGAAGACCTTGATAACATCCCAATGCCGGACAGAAGCCTTGTTCCATCGCGGCTATATTTGCACAGTGTCCCGGGCAAGGGATTTGTGCGATACGCTACGGTATTTACATCTCGGGGCTGCCCATTTCAATGCATTTTCTGCAGCCAGCATACGATGTACGGCCGCACGATGAGGTGGCACAGCCTCGAGAGGGTCATGGAGGAGTTGAGATATATCACCCGCGACCTGAACATCCATCATGTGATTATAATGGATGAAACTATGACGCTGGACAAGAAGCGGACTTTGGCTTTCTGTGAGGCCGTTCGCGATGAGGGTTTAAACTTCACATGGGAGGGATGGACGCACGCCGGCACCATCGATGAAGAAATTATGATGGCGATGAAATCGGCCGGGCTCGTTCGGCTGAGCTTCGGGATCGAAAGCGGTGATCCGGAAATTCTAAAGGTCATAAAGAAGAATGTTACCCTGGAACAGATTCGGAATGCCTACAAGATCGCCGCAAAGGTTGGGATAGAGACGCGCGGTTCGGCGATGCTGGGGCATCCATTTGAAACGAAGGCCTCCGCCTGGCGAACGATCAAGTTCATACGCAGCGTTCGGGAGATGAAACAGGTGTTTCTGAACATCGCCTGTCCCTATCCGGGGACGGAGCTCTACGAATATGCTGTAAATGGCCGGGGCGGGATGCACCTTCTAACGACGGACTATTCTCAATACAAGCGCTATGGTGCGCCGGTCATTGAAGTCGGCGACATGAAAGCGAAAGACCTCAAGCGTATGCAGACATTGGGCCTGCTGTACTTTTACCTCACGCCGAGCCGCATCTGGTACAATGTCTTCAAACGCGCGGGAATTGGTGCGGGGCTGAAAAACGTCGCTGCATTCAGCCTTGGAATTATAAAGAGTGCTCTTGGGGGAGGGGTTTGCCCGCAGGATAAGCGAAAGGGTGAGTCGACGCGCATATGATGAGATATCGCTCTCTTAAAATCATCGTTGCCATATTGCTTCTAACCGGACTTTTTTTTCATGTCTCGCCGCGTGCAATGCTCGACGCGATAGCCGGGATGGACGTGAAGTGGTTGGTCGTTGCGGTGCTTCTAGTTCCGCTCTTTTTGGTGTTTCGCATGTTGAAATGGTATTACCTGATTCACCAGATCGATCAGAGCCTCCGTTTTGCCGACATATTCCCCTCCTATTTGAGGGGGATGCTGTGGGGCCTTTTCACTCCGCTCCGTCTGGGGGAGGCGACGCGGGCCATGGGAACGGGGAATGCCGCTTCGAATTTTGCGCTGTTCATTGTAGAGAAGATGATAGAGGTTGCCTGTCTTCTCACCCTGTGTTCGGTCGCGCTGATCAAACTGGAATTAATTCTAGCATGGGCGTTGCTGCCGATTTTCATCGTAGCGCTGTTCTCTCGCCGCGTTTTCGCATATGTCGGCATCAGGTGTCTTCGCCTTTCACATCGTTTTTTCGGGAAACCTTCAGCCGATCAGCTCCCGACGGCTGAGCAGGCTGTCGGAAGGCTTAAATTGTGGGGATGTACGGTGCTGTCCTTCTGTGTCTTCCTTATATTCATTTGTCAGGTATATCTGGTCATGTTCAGTATGGATTACAGCGTGCCCGTATCCATCGTCCTCAATTATCCACTGGTTCTTATCGGAAATACGCTTCCCGTGACAGTCGGTGGCTTCGGCATCAGGGAAACGATTGCAGTTCTCCTTCTCGAACCGCAGGGCATATCTGCTGCTGTAGCGATGAGCGGTTTTGCCATGGTCGCCTTGCTCGATCTTGTAGTGCCGGCCTTTATCGGTACGGTCGTGACGTTATTCGTCCGGAATGGGAGGCCATCCACGGCGCCTGAATTCATAAACGAGACGTTCGCATGTACGGCATCGGGGATCGACCCGGAGGGGTGGAATCAGTTCTGGCTGCAGAGGGATCGGAGGCCCATCGGCAGACTGTTGAGCTGGATCCGCCGACGGTTCGTCACTCCGAAACTCGTGGAACTGGTTCTGAAAAATACGGAACGAGGCACTCTCGTGGAAGCCGGCTGTGGTACCGGAGAGGTCTCCCTTCAGAGTGCCAGGTTTCGCGGCGACCGGGTCGTTCTTGTGGACAGATCGCCTCGGGCTCTCGTTATGGCGCAGCGGAGATCAATAGCGCTTGGGGTTAATGCTGACATACTGCAGTGCGATATTGCTTCGTTGTCCGCTCACCTCAAATCAATGCCGGACGCGACGACCTTCAATGTAGGGGTGATAGAACATTTTCCAGACTGCTCACGCGTGCTCCTTGAGATGGCTAAGGTCAGCGGTCGCGGCGCATTTGCGGTCATTCCCGAACGCTCACCCTTTTGGAGGGTTTTTGTGGCAGTGACAATGTGGCTGAGGCTCGTTCCCGATGATTTTTTTATCAGGCTCTACAGTCGGGATGGCCTCCGCTCTGCCGTGGAGCGCGCGGGTTTGAGGGTGTTGGGGATGGAGCGGGCAAGGATATTCGGCGTCATTCCATATTTGGGGGTTACTTTTGAAAAACATTACAGCGAGGAACATTGCAATGCACAATCATAGTAAAGCATGTGAAATATCTCTGATCACTCCGATGTACAATGAATCTGCCTCTATCGGGAATAACATTGAATTGGTGATCAAGGCGCTCGAAGCGCTGGGTGTGACATGGGAGTATATTTTAGTAGATGATGGTTCGAGAGATGATTCACTAAAAAAGGCACAGGAGGTTATGGACGACAACCCGTCCTGTCGTATTATTCATTATGATAAAAATCGAGGGCGGGGGTACGCTCTCAAGCAGGGCTTTGCGGCTGCCAGGGGAAAATATGTTATAGCGACCGAGTCAGATTTGACGTGGGGGGCGGAAATAATCGGAGCTCTGTATAATGGGCTCAAGGATTCAAAGAAGGATATGATTATCGCCAGCGTCAACCTCTCCGGAGGCGGGCTCGAGAATGTCCCTTTCTACCGCACTGTCCTAAGCCGTTGCGGAAATTGGGTTATGCGTTGGGCCTTTGGTAGGAACTTAACGATGCTTTCAGGCATGACAAGAGGCTATCGCAACGAAGCTATAAAGAGTCTTTATCTTGAAGAGAACGGCAAGGAGATTCACTTGGAAATCGTTTCGAAGGCACAGGCCCTTGGTTATGATATCGGTGAGATTCCAGCCACTATTCGTTGGGAAAAGAAAGATGATAGGAGTAAAAAGAGAGGCGGCCTGCGTATATTGCATTCGATTATACCTCACATTATGGTTTCCTTGCATGTTGGTTCTGTAAAACTTTTAATTTGGGCGGCTGTAAGTACTGGAGTGCTTGGTGCGATAACTCTCGTTGCCGGAATACTGAACAAATTCTATATAATACATCCCATGCCGTATCTGGTGACCTACGGTCTGATATTAGTTACTCTTGCCATGCTCTTTGGCCTCTTTGGGCTCATCAGTATTCAACTTGGTTTTGTCTATAGGAGTATGACACATATCCAGAGCGAGTTAAAACAATGTCAGATTGAAAAAAACAATATTAGATAAAAAGATGGGGCTTGAGGGATGATCACTTTTAACGGTCATAAAAAAATGCCGATTTCGAGGGCAAATAGTCACTCCCGCAATATGTGGGCTGTTGTTGCGGGAATTGTGTTGTTGGGTGTTCTCCTGCGCCTTTATGGGATTACCTCACCGCTCGTTGATGCCCTTCAGATAAAACAGGCGCATACTGCGATGATTGCCCGAAATCTATTTTACGACGGCATGAATATTCTTTGCACGCGCTTTGATCATATAAAAGGATGCATCGGCCTCGAATTTCCGCTCATGCACAGTATGACCGCTCAGATGTATTACGTTTTCGGAGTGCAGGAAATAATAGGCCGTTTGATAAATGTGGCGTTTTCGGCGGGATCGATGTTTGCTATGTATGCTCTTGCCCGCCGGTTTCTCCCGACGGCAGCGGCACTGGCTGCACTAGGCCTTTACATGCTCTCGCCAACGAATATCTATGTCAGCAGGGCTTTCATGGTAGAACCTTCCATGATGTTTTTTGAGGTGTCCGCAGTATATCTATTTCTAAGGTGGCTTGAAGATGGAAAATGGACGATCTATGTGTTTGCAGTTACGTCTGCAGCGCTTGCATTTCTTGTAAAACCTACCGCTGCAATTATATTTGTTCCAGTTATGACGGCGTGGTTTTTAAAAAACAAATGGAAAATGTTTTGCCGCTTCGATTTTTGGCTGTGTATCGTTTTGACGATGACTCCCGTCCTTCTCTGGATGCTTCATGCGAATTATATCAATTTCAATAATCCAGATATGCCCATCACCCATAAAGAGCTTTGGTGGACGGTTCTTTTGGGGCGTGGAAGTATCCTGTATCACTTAACCGACGTCGGATTCTATCTGAAAATGGGCGGTTGGAATATGTCGCTGCTTACGCCGCTTGGTTTTATCGGAATGGTGGCGGGATGCTTTTTTATTCCTCATGGAGATCAACGAAAGATATTGTATGCTTGGCTGGGAGCGATACTTGCTTTTTTCATTGTTTTCGCCGGTGCCAATCGCGGTCATCCATACTATCAGCTTCATTTGCTTCCTCCGGCGGCGATATTATTCGGCTTTGCGCTGAAAAGAATTTTGGATAGTCGCGTTGCTATAGGCAAAATGGTCAAAGGTAAATTGATGGTTGTTTTGGTAGTTTTAGCGGTTGTTTTGATAGTGGCAGCTTACGGAATAGGTTACGTAAAATATTTTTCATACATGTATGATACTTCGTTGCGCATGCCTTATGCCTTGGAAGTATCCAAAATAGTTCAGGGGCGAACACCTTCTAATGCTATCGTTCTTCTAAATCAGCCCGGCGCGATAACGGGTGGTCCGATCTCTTATTATTCGAAGCGGACAACGTGGGAATTTGGAGTCGAGTCGGATGAAAAAGCAATTGCTGAATTGGAACGTCAGCGTGCCCGCGGCGCGACAACATATGTGGCCATAGATACAATATATGGAAGCGGTGTTCAAAACACAAAGTCCCATGAATCTTTTTGGCGATATTTGAATGATAAATATAATTCTATCGTTACAACCGATCATTATCTTATCTTTGATCTTATAAAGTCTGCTGGTATGAAATAGTCATTTTTATATGGAAACGGATCGCAGTAAAATAATTGCTTGTGTAACAGGGGCGTCGGGAATGATCGGACGGAGGATAGTGCAGCGCCTTTTGTCGAATGGATATAAAGTCAGGGTTTTGAGCCGGCAAGGCAAGTATTGCGATTCACGCGTCGAACTTTTCACAGGAGGCTTGGAGAACGAGGATGTTCTTGAGCGTTTTATCTCAACTGCGCATTTGTTATTTCATTGTGCGGCAGAACTGCATAATGAATCAAAGATGTGGGATGTAAATGTTGTCGGGACGGAACGGTTGTTGCGCTTAGCAAAGAAATCCGGAATTAAGTTCTTTTGTCATTTGAGCAGCGCCGGCGTCGTGGGGCGAACAAATGTACTGACGGTTGATGAAAACACCGAGTGCAATCCTCAAAATATGTATGAACGCAGCAAATATGCGGCAGAAAAATGTGTTCTTGATGAGATGAATATGTGCGAAGTGGTAATACTTCGCCCCACAAATGTTATATCTATAGAAAGGCCGGGAATTCTGGCGGCCATGATCAGTGATTCATTCATTGACCGCATCAAGTGTATCATAAAATCGTCAGAGTGCACTCATATTGTGCATGCCGATGATGTGGCGGCTGCGGCATGCTACTTGATAAATCATTTTTCTGGTTCGCCACAGTGCTATTATGTGTCGTGTGATTATGACAGAATGAATACATATGCGCAGGTCTATGAAATGGCAAGGTCTATGACTGAAGAAAATCGTCGGCACCTAAATTATGCGCGGGTTCATATTCCTGCTTTGATACCGCGTATTATGAGGAGAATGTTGGGAGGGAATGCTAATTCCGGCCTTGTACGATTCTCATCGGATAAGCTGCTTGCGACCGGCTTTCGCTACGAGTGTGGCCTGCGGGGAGCCGTAGAACGAGTCGTAGAGGGGACGAGATGAATGTTCTCTGTGTCAATATGTCTCTTGACGCTGAAACTGGCGGAGGAACTGCAGAGCGTACCTCCCAATTGGGTATTCATTTGGCGCGGGCTGGTGTAGATTGTCGAATATTGACAATGAGTGTGGGGCGGGAAGGATTCACTGATGAAAAGGAGAATGGTCTGAGAATTATTGCATTGCCATGCCTCAATGCACGGTACTTTGTGCCGAGAATCAGCGCTTCGGTAGTTCAAGCAGTAGTAAATGCTTCTGATATTGTGCATATCATGGGCCACTGGAGTCTACTCAATGCGTTTGTGTATCGAATGGCGCGCACACTGCGAAAGCCGTATGTGATTAACGCAGCTGGCGCCTTGCCAATTTACGGTAGGTCAAAAATATTAAAACGAATTTATAATATGATTGTGGGCCATAAGATCATTCGGAATGCATCCGCGTGGATTGCGATAACTGATGCTGAAAGGAACGAATATGAAGAATATGGAATCCTACGTGAACTGGTCACCATAATACCAAATGCGATCGATTGTAAAGCCATCGCTAGACGCGATGACGTTGCCTTTCGTCGTAAATATGGTCTTGCGGAGAATCCCTTCATCTTATTTATGGGCCGCATAAACCACATAAAAGGCCCGGATCTGTTAATACAGGCATTTGTTGATGTTAAGGACAAAATTAGCCCTTATCACCTCGTGTTGGCGGGTCCGGATGGAGGTATGTTGTACGATTTAAAACGAAGTGTGGCGAGGCAGGGAGCGGAGAAGCTTATTCGATTCATTGGTTATGTTGGCCCTGAGGAGAAATATCTAGCATATCAGGCTGCTGATCTATTGGTAGTGCCATCAAGGCAAGAAGCAATGTCGATTGTTGCTCTCGAAGCGGGCGTGGTTGGTACGCCAGTTGTCCTGACAAATCAATGCGGGTTTCATGAACTCGCGTTGAGCGGAGGGGCGTCAGTCGTTGACGCCAGTGCTTCCGAAATATCGCGTGGAATACTGGGCGTGCTGAGTAGTCAAGATAAACTTCATATGATGAAAGGTAAGATACAAAAATATGTTGTCGAGAATTATAAATGGGAGAATATTGTAAATAAGTATTTAGCGGTATATGAAAGAATATTGAGCGCTGTCAATTGAGCTCGGAATGTGTAGAAGCAACTGAATAGGGTCAATGTATATATGATTGTATGCCCGATAACGAAGCTCATGCTCGCTCGATGTACAATGGATGAAGGCGAGTCCGTGGTTGGTACGAGGATTCGTGGAGTTAAATGTTTGCAAGGCACTTGGGATATCGACGAAGTGTTGTTGCGAGAAGATCGAAAGTGCGCATATCCTATTGTACAAGGTATTCCGATTCTGATTGCCCGAGAGTGCATGTCGGTAAACCAAATGTCTCTGGTCGATGATCAACGATATATTGAATCCTATGAGGAAATGTCGTATTATAATGAATGTGCGCTGAAGTGTTCTTATGATATTACATCTTCAGCGGCATATAGGGCTATCCTTCCGATTATTACCGCCTCCAATGATGAGCGAAAATCATTTCCAGCTTCAAGGGAAATATATTTGGATGCAATTTATGACTGTTCAGCTCAGTGGGATGCTTACACACACATCTCACCTGTGAACGGTAAACGTGTTTTACAAATTGGTGGCATGGGAATTCATGCGGTCAAGTTTCTTCTTGCAGGCGCGAAGGAGTCGTGGCTCGTGACTCCTATGATTGGGGAAGTCATATGTGCTCAGGCGCTTGCACGAGAAGCAGGGGTTGTATCCTCATTGACGTGTGTTGTTGGTATCGCGGAAGAGCTTCCTTTTTCATCTGACATGTTTGATGCAGTATACTCTGGTGGATGCCTACATCACACGGTAACATCATTGGCTTTTCCTGAGTGCATACGTGTTCTGAGAGCAGGCGGAAAGCTCAGCGCGGTGGATCCATGGAAGACTCCAGTATATTCAATTGGAATAAAAATATTTGGCAAGAGAGAGGATGCTTGTTGTCAACCGATGACGAGCTCGCGTATTGAGCCGCTTCGACTCGTAACGACTAATGTCAGGATAGTGCATCATGGCGCCATTACTCGTTATGCGTTGCTCCTCCTTGATAAGTTGGGCATCAGATGCGGGCTGCGGACAGCATGGTGGATCAATCTTTTTGATGATGCGGTGAGTTCCATTATTCCGGGCGTGCGCAAGTATGGGGGCAGTATTGCGGTTCTTGCCACAAAGCAAAATTAGCTCATCTTTGAGAGCATTCTGTCTTGTGTCGAATCTATTGTTGAATCTATCGTTGAGATTACATGAATATTCTGATCGTCTCGCAATATTTCTGGCCTGAGAACTTTCGCATCAATGATTTTGCGGCCGGCCTGGTCGAAAGGGGCCACAGGGTGGCTGTCTTGACAGGTATTCCGAATTACCCGAACGGGCAATTCTACGAGGGGTATGGCGTTTTTACACGAAAGGAAAAAACCTATCGAGGTGTCAAGATCATAAGGATACCGATCATCCCTCGCGGCCGAAGCATGGTGCAGCGCGCACTGAATTATCTATCATTTTCAATTGCTTCGTGTCTTATGGCGCCGTTCAAGTGCAACGGTCAGTATGATCTCATCGTTGTTTATGGGATGTCGCCAATTACAATGGCATTGCCTGCAGTCTTGCTCAGGAAGCTGAACAACACCCCGGTTCTTTTGTGGGTTCAGGATCTGTGGCCGGAAAGCCTTTCGGCGACCGGATCAGTCAGGTCACAAATGTTGCTTGGCGCGGTCGAAAAGATGGTGCGCTTCATCTATGGCAACTGCGACAGGATCCTCATTCAATCGAGGGCCTTTGTGGACTCGATCAGAGGCAAGGGCGTACCCGAATCGAAAATCAGCTATTTCCCGAACAGCGCGGAGACGCTGTATCAGCCGATGGCGCCGAATGATGACGCGGCGGATCAGCTGAAAATGCCCGCGGGTTTTCGCATCATGTATGCCGGTAATATTGGCGCTGCTCAAGGCTTTGACAGCATCCTTGATTGCGCCGAGATGCTGAGGCACTATACGGACATCCATTGGGTCATCTTCGGCGACGGATGCAAATCCGATTGGGTCATGCAAGAGGTCGAGCGGCGGCGCCTGACGGAATGCGTCCACATCATGGGCCGGCATTCGATTGAATCGATGCCGAAATATTTTGCGGTCGCCGATGCCATGCTTGTTTCGCTTCGCAAGGACGAGATATTCGCATTGACGATACCGGCGAAGGTTCAGTCCTATCTGGCATGCGGCAAGCCGATTATCGCCGCGCTGGACGGCGAAGGTGCGCGCATTGTCACGGAGTCCGGTGCAGGTGTCGCGAGCGCCGCCGGTCACCCCGGGAATTTGTCTGACGCGGTTCTCACGTTGTATCGTCTGTCTGAATCAGAGCGTGCGGAAATGGGAGCGAGAGGTCGGACTTATTATGAGACCCACTTCGAAAGAGAAACCCAGCTGAGTCGCTTTGAGGGAATGATCAACGAGCTGGTTGCGGAAGGCAAAGGAAAGGATTCACTATGCGACAAAAAGTGCTGATACTGGGCTGCACGGGCCTGCTGGGGCATATTCTCCTGTCTCAATTGATGAAGGATGATCGTCTGGATGTCTATGCCACGTCACGGCTAAAAGAAATACCGGAGTGGTTTCCGAGGGAACTCTCTTCGAGGGTGCGTAAGCATGCCGACGCGGAAAATATCGACAGTATCATACGGGCGCTGGCAAGCGTTCAGCCCGATGTCGTCATCAACTGCATCGGCTTGATAAAGCAACAACCCATATCCAGTGATCCTCTTTCGGCGATCACCATCAATTCTCTTTTACCGCACCGTATTTCGATGATCTGCAGTACGTCGTGTGCGCGAATGATCCATATCAGCACGGACTGTGTTTTCAACGGACGGAAGGGAAATTACTTCGAAACCGACCCTTCCGATGCGGAAGATCTCTATGGGAGATCGAAGTACCTTGGCGAGGTCAGTTATCCGCACTGTGTTACCTTGAGGACGTCGATCATAGGTCACGAACTGAAGGGGAAACTCGGCTTGGTCGAGTGGTTTCTTTCTCAGCAGGGAAAGGTCAGCGGCTATACGCACGCGATTTATTCTGGATTCCCCGCCGTCGAAATCGCCCGCATCATCAGTCAATACGTCCTGCCAAACAGCCAATTGAGCGGTGTGTATCACGTTTCCTCGGAACCAATATCAAAATATGATCTACTGAAGATGATTGCAAAAAAGTATGACAAGGATGTTACGATAGAGCCGGACGACAGTTTTAATGCGGATCGTTCGCTCGACTCATCCGTCTTTCGCAAAGCGACTGGGTACAAGCCACCCAATTGGCAGCAGATGATCGATATGATGTATGACAACTATCTTAATTGTCATTATTATCATAAATGATCCATGATAAGGGAGAGATGATATGCCGATGAGCAAGAGGAAAGTGCTGGTGACCGGAGGCACGGGGTCGTTGGGAAAAATATTGGTTCGGCGCCTTCTGTCGTCAGAGATCGGAAAGCCTTCGAAGGTCATTGTGTTTTCTCGTGACGAGGCGAAGCAGCACGACATGCGGATGTCGTACCTGCACAAGCTTGCGGCGACCGACGAGGTCATCTACCGGAACTTCATGGATGTGCTCGAGTTTCGCATCGGCGATGTTCGGAGCTACGCCGACGTATGCTCGGCCGTGCGAGATGTCGACATCGTCGTCAATGCCGCGGCGCTGAAGCAGGTGCCCGTGTGTGAATATTTTCCGACGCAGGCGGTGCTGACCAACTGCCTCGGCGCCGCCAATATCGTTCGCGCGATTGAGGAGAACGCCCTCCCGGTTCAAACGGTTGTCGCCATCAGCACGGACAAAGCGTGCAAGCCGGTCAACGCGATGGGGATGACCAAGTCGATCCAGGAGCGCATTTTCACCGCCGCAAACGTTTTGAATCCGAAGACGCGCTTCATCAGCGTCCGCTATGGCAACGTGCTGGCCTCGCGCGGTTCGGTCATCCCCTTGTTCCACGAACAGATCCGCAACGGCGGGCCGGTGACGGTGACGGTTCCCGAGATGACGCGGTTTCTCCTGAGTCTCGACGAGGCCGTTGACACGGTCTTTGCAGCTATTCGCGACGCACGGGCCGGCGAAATCTACATTCCCGATGCGCCCTCGGCAACTGTTATGAATGTTGCGAAGGCCCTGATCGGCGACCGGAAGATCGAGATCAAGGTCACGGGCGTTCGCCCGGGCGAGAAGATGCACGAGATCATGGTCTCGGAAGAGGAAGCGCATCACTGCATCCGGCGCGGCGATTACTATGTCATCCGGCCCATGCTGCCCGAGCTGAAGGGCAATGGTTCCGAATTAAACGCCTTGAGCAAGGAGTTCAGTTCCGCGGACGCGGTATTGAGCTACAGCTCGACAGTCGAATTGTTGCAGAAGCACCAGCTCATGGTCGGAGAATCAAATCTTGGCACCTGCGATGAGTTGCTCCGTTAATACGCAACATCCCCCTCCTTTGTAAGCCTGCCCTGAGCAGCGCCGAAGGAGAGGGGAAGGGGAGGTATATCCGCATGAAAGTCATGACCATCGTAGGCACCCGTCCGGAGATTATCAAATTGTCCCGCGTGATCGCGGAACTGGATAGGCATATGGAACACACCCTCGTTCATACGGGACAGAACTTCGACTATGAGCTCAATGATATCTTCTTCAAGGAACTGAATATCAGAAAGCCGGATGTCTTTCTGGGCGCTGCCGGTGAAAACGCGGCGACGGCCATCGGCAATATCATCTCCAGGGCCGACGAGGTTATGGCGCGGATGGACCCGGATGCGGTCCTTGTCCTCGGCGACACGAACAGTTGCCTCTCCGTCATTGCCGCGAAGCGACGCAAGATCCCCGTTTTTCACATGGAGGCAGGCAACCGTTGCTTCGACGAACGGGTCCCGGAGGAGATCAACCGCAGGATCATCGATCACATCAGTGATATCAACATGCCGTACACGGAGCATGCCCGTCGGTACCTCCTCGCGGAGGGATTGAGGCCGGAGATGGTTATCAAGACCGGATCGCCCATGAAGGAGGTTTTAGATTTCTATGCGCCGAGGATCGAGGGATCCGACGTGCTGGACCGTCTTGGACTCACTCTGGGCAGGTATTTTGTCGTCAGCGCGCATCGGGAGGAAAATGTCGATGACGAAAGATCCCTGAACGACATTGCCGATGCGCTCAACCTGATTGCGAAGACCTATGGGAATCCGGTGGTCGTCACGGTGCACCCGAGAACGGAAAAGATGCTGGCGTCGATCGGTCAGAAGGACCTGCACCGGCTGGTCGTGTTGTCCAAACCATTCGGCTTCCCTGACTACGTTAAGCTCCAGAAGAACGCGGCGTGCGTCATTTCTGACAGTGGCACGATCACGGAAGAATCAGCCATTGTCGGTTTCCCGGCAATAACGATTCGACAGGCTCATGAGAGGCCGGAGGGCATGGATCACGGCGTGCTCATTATGTGTGGTCTCGTTCCCGATCAGGTTTTGGAGGCGATGAAAATTGTGATGTCGCAGCAGGGGGCAAGAACCCACCATTCTATACCGGTTGATGACTACGATGTCGCGCAGGTTTCCCAAAAGGTCACGAGGATCATCGCGAGCTATGTTGATTACGTGAACCGAAACGTGTGGCACAAGGTGACGCGAGGCCCGAATTGAGCGTCCTGATAACAGGGGCATCAGGCTTTTTGGGTCGATATCTCGTGTCTGCGCTTCGATCGAGTCAGGACGTGCTGAAGCTGGGGCGAAAACCATCTGCGGACATCATCTGCGACCTTGTGCGATGTGTGCCGAACGTTCCCGCGGTTTCGATGGTTGTGCATGCCGCAGGGCTGGCTCATGTCGTTCCAAAAAACAGTTCCGATGGTGCCGCTATTCACGCAGCAAATGTTTTGGGGACAAAAAACCTTTTGCAAGGGCTTGCTGTCGGTAGGCCTCCGCAAACGTTCGTTTTCATAAGTTCCGTTTCGGTTTACGGCTTGGAGCGCGGTGATCGTATTGATGAATCAGCGCCGCTGTTGGGTGACGGCCCCTATGCGAAGAGCAAGATTGATGCCGAGCAGCTGATCACGAAATGGGGAAAATCGCATGGGGTGAATGTGGTCATTCTTCGGCTCCCCCTCGTGGTTGGCGACCACCCGCCGGGGAATCTGGGGGCCATGTGCCGGGCCATTCGTTTTGGGTATTATTTCCGTGTTGGCGAGGGAGCTGCTAGGCGTTCGATGGTTCTGGCAGAGGATGTTGCTCGGATGATTCCCATGTTGCGCGGGAAGTCGGGCATCTTTCATCTCACGGACGGGCGACATCCGAGCTATGCGGATCTGGATACGTGCTATGCCGCGAAAATGGGAAGGCGAATCAGGGTCATTCCGCCGCGCGCCGCTCGTTTCGTTGCGTCGATCGGCGACAGGGTTCCTTGCGTTCCGCTGAATTCGCGCAGATTAGGCAAACTGCAGCAATCGCTGACGTTTTCAGATGACAAGGCCATAAGCGAATTGGGCTGGGCCCCCCGATCTGTGCTTGATACGCCGTGGTGAGGTCTGAATCTTTTTTCGGTACTGAAAAACCGATATGTGGTCCTGACAACAAGGAGAAGATAACGTGTTTGACGATGTCATGGGAAGACAGGCGGTTTTTTTCTTTAAGAACGCCGGTTTCTTTCTTTTTCTCGTGTTCTTTTCCGCCTCGCTGACGTTTTTGTGCCGGCGCTATGTTCGGATCATGGATCATGCAAACGAAAGAAGCATGCATTCGGAACCCGTTCCGCGCAGCGGTGGGATCGCCATCGTGGGGACATTTGTCGTTGGCACTCTGACATACTACGGTTTTCGTGGTGAATATTTCGTTGATTATGCTTCTTTTTGGGGCGTCTTTGCGGCCGCGATCGTCGTTTCCATTGTCAGCCTGTACGATGACATTACGAACCGTTCGCTCTCGTATAAGCTCGTAAGTCAGGTTGCCGGCGCGGTGATCCTCATTACGTTCGGACTCGTCATCAACGTCTGGACGGTCCCGTTGATCGGAACGGTTTCGTTCGGCCCATTGCGATATACGATGACGATCCTCTGGATCGTTGGAATGACCAACGCATTCAACTTCATGGACGGCATCGACGGACTCGCCGCGGGCGTCGCGGTGGTGGCCGCCGTTGTCTTTTCGGCTTTTGCCTATATGACGGGCAGCGGCGTGTCGTTTCATGTCGGCTATATTATCGCCGCAGCGTGCATTGGTTTCATGCTTTTCAATTATCCACGCGCCACGATATTCATGGGCGATGTTGGGAGCACGTTTCTGGGCGTCACGTTTGGCGCTTTGGCCATTCTCTCGTCGCACTACGAGCATCATCACACGCCTTTTGCGCTGATGCCCATCCTGTTTGCGAACTTCATTCTGGAGACGTTCTTCACGTTCGTCTGGAGGCTGGTCACCGGGCAACATGTCTTTTCTCCTCACAAACTTCATCCCTACCAGCTGCTGGTTCAAATGGGTTTCGTTCCGAAGAAGGTCGCCGTCATTTATTTCCTTCAGACATTTGCGCTTGCGGGTCTTTGTGTCGTCTATTTTATCTCTCCGACTATAGGCAAAGCGGCTGTGTTGCTCTCGATCGTCATTGGCTACACTTTGTATTTCGTGCGTGTGCATCGCATGGCGCGTGCGAGAGGACTCCTGAAAAATATCAGGAGAGGAGTCGTCGCATCGTTATGATCAAGGTCATTCTTTCACCACTTTTTTTCATCATGGTCGCAGTCGTCGGCATTCAGATCCATGCCGTCGTGAAGGCGGCTCGAGGCAAGACTACATGTGGCCATGCGATTCTGACGCTCGTGTGCATGTTGATCCTGGGAATGTGCAGCATGTCCGTCTTCAACCGTCTTATCTATGCGGTTGTTGAGGGCGGAGTTTCGGACAAGATTGCCTGTCCGGTGGATGTCGTCATGGTTCTCGGCGGCGGTTATTATCCCGGCGGGAATGACACGGATGACTTCCTGAACGATGAGTCCATCGCCCGAGTGAAGCGCGGAGCGGAGATCTACCGTGACTGTGGTGCGAGATATTTTGTCGTCAGCGGAAGCGCCAACAAGGGGCGGCATGACAGGAATTGCACGCTGATGGCTGAGATTGCCAAAGGACTCAACGTTCCCGAGTCGGCCATGGTGCTTGAGGCGGATTCACGGGTTACGAGGGATCATCCCCTATTCCTTGAGAAATTGAACATCGTCGACACTGAAGCCCGGATTGCCGTCGTGACATCCCCTTGGCACGTGAAGCGCGCGATGCGCGAATTTGAGAGGGTTTTTCCACATGCGGTTGGTGTGGCGGCCTACCAAGCCTCTTATGCCAAGGGAACGCCCATCGGCGTATTGGACTGGATGCCGATGGCGATGGCGCTGGAAAGGACGACCCGGCCGATTCACGAGATCATCGGGATGGTCTGGTACCGAATTGCGAACGTCATCCAAGACCTCTTTGGAATCGATCTCGATCGTTATCGAAAATAGCGAAAGGAAGCTGACGGAGGCGAAAACAATATTCACTAGTGATTTTAAATAGTTAAACCATTTTCACAATAGCGTTCCCCGCCTTGCTTTTTTTTATCGTTTTCACCGAATTTCCTTGAAATTTCATGTAGGTTCCATTAAACGCGTTCGAACCCTGAACGTTCTGCGTGTGAACGATCAGGATAGGGGTTTTTATAATTGTCAATCGTGGTTGTTTCCTTGTTCGGCGATCATCGGTCGTTGCGTGCTGGTGCTTCCCTTTGGTGAAGCGCCCCGGCGGTAGCCTGCTCAAACCGATACCCGCAGATGTCATCCCATTCTTCTACTGACCGTGAAACTGCCCGCAAGCCAGAAGACGCTGATGTTATGGAGCTGAGCTCAAGCGCGATTGTGGTCCTTTCGTCGCTTAACGGGGCGCCCAAGGCGATCTCTCAGCGGGAGATCGCCCACCGCGCTCATCTCTCGGTTGGATTCATCAATGGAATCATCAGGAACCTCGTGAAGCGGGGATATGTGAGGACGTGCCGTTTAAACCGCCGGTCGATCGAATATCTCCTGACGCCGAAGGGCGTCGCCCAAGCAGCGCTTCGCTCCTATCGGAGCGTGCTCTCCGCCGTCCGCTCCTATCGTGAGGTTCATGACTTTTTCGAAAAGCTGCTGGAGCGCCTCGGATCGGAGGGGGTGTCGCATCTCTATCTGCACGGCGATGGGGAGCTTGCGGAACTGTCGGCATCCCTCATCGCCGACAGCGGATGGGGCGAGGTGGGCCGGGGACTGCCGTCGTGCATCTCCGTCGTGGCCAAGGACAAACTGGTGTGCGGGAGCGATATGAAGAACTGCAGGGTTGTCGTGTTGAACGCGGCTCCGACCCCTTTGAGAAAGATCACGTGCCGCGTTGTCGATCTGGTGCAGGAGTTGGAGATGGGGAGGCTGGCGGCTGTATGTGCGGAATAGCCGGAGTCGTTTCTCGGGATTCGGATCTGATGCCTCGCCTGCTGCAGGCAGAAAGGATCCAGTTGCATCGGGGGCCCGATGCCCAGCGCGTGCAGCAGATTCCGGTTCGTGATTGGAACGTGTACCTCGGCCACCAGCGGTTGTCGATTCTGGACCTGACGGCTGCAGGCAATCAGCCGTTTTCCTCCGAGGACGGGAGTTTCTGGATTTCGTACAATGGCGAGGTTTACAACTACAGGGAGTTGCGCGCGGAGCTTGAGCAGTCAGGTTGCTGTTTCCGCAGCAACACCGATACTGAAGTCATCCTGAAGTCGATCATGCACTGGGGCATGGAGAGGGCGATCACGAAGTTCAACGGCATGTGGGCCTTCGCGCTTCTTGATGTTCAGCAGCATAGACTGGTGCTTGCGAGGGACAGGGTCGGGATCAAGCCTCTCTACGTGCGCTTGACCGTTTCGGATCTTCATTTTGCGTCGGAAATCAAAGCGATCGCCGAGATGGTTCCCGGTCGTCTGCAACTGAACCCCAACGTCGTCGGTCAATATGTCTCTCAGTATCTTCTTGACGCGACGGATGGCACATTTTTTGATGGCATCATGAAGGTTCCCGCCGCGCACTTCGGTGTTGTCGATCTCAGCCGTGAGCGCCTTGTTATCGATTATCAGCGGTACTGGAACATAATCCGGGAAGATCATCCTTCTGATGCAGATGTGTCTGAGGATGAAATCGCCGAGGAGATTCGGGATCTCTTTTGCGACGCCGTAAGGCTTCGGCTTCGCAGCGATGTTCCCGTTGGCGTCCTTGTCTCCGGCGGGATCGATTCATCTGCGATTGCTGTCTCGATGCAACATCTTCTCGGGAAGGATACAAACCTCAATCTTATCGGCATGGTCAGCAACGACTCGAAGTGCGATGAATCTCCATTCATCGATATTCTCTCGCGGCACCTAGGAATTGGTGTTCACAAGGTGAATCTCGATATTGGGCCGCAGGATGCTATGGTCCAGTTGGAGAAGGTCTGTTGGCACAACGATCAGCCGGTTGGCAGTTTTTCGCACGTGGCACACTATCTCCTGATGAAGAAGGCAGCGGATCTCGGGGTGATCGTGGTGCTCACCGGTCAGGGTGGCGACGAGCTTCTGTGCGGGTACAAAAAGTACATTGGTTTCTACATGCATTCGCTTTTGCGTCAGGGCAGATACATTCGCTCCGCCAAAGTGGCGCTCGATTTTCTCACGCGCGGCACGATCATCAGGCAGTTTACCATGAGCGAGGCGAAGCGCTATCTCCCTTGGTATCTGAGAAGGCCGGAACTCGATGTCCGGGGTCCCCGGCTTAAGGATGTCGCGCATGTTCGGCGTGGCATCACCGATGTCATGAACATTCGGGAGCTACAGGCGCTCGATATCGAGCGCACGTCAGTCCCGGCGCTCGTCCACTCCGAAGACCGGATGTCGATGTCGTGCTCGCGGGAGATGCGCCTCCCGTTTCTTGATTGCCGGTTTATTGACAGGATCATGGTATTGCCGGATGACCTCAAACTGCGCCACGGATGGACAAAATATATCTTCAGGAAGTCGATGGAGAAGATGCTTCCCGCGAAAATTGCATGGAGAAAGTGCAAACGGGGGTTCGACGTCCCGCAGAACGATTGGCTGCGAAATGGCATGCGCAATATCGTGCTGTCCTACTTTTCCGACGGCGAGAGCTTGATGTACCGGTTTGGTCTGATCGATCGCCGAAAGCTTCTCCAGAAATTTGCACAGTATTGCGGTCAGAAGTCACGCCTTGGTATTGTGTCGTTCAAGGATATTTTCAACCCTCTGGCGATGGAAGTCTGGCTCAGGGCGTACGCTAAATATTTATGATGGCATGAGGAGGGATATGAGTATGTCTGGATCACAACGGCGGGTTCTTGTCACTGGCGGCGCAGGATATCTCGGGTCCGTGATGACGAGGGTTCTTTTGGAAAGTGGGTTCCGCGTAACGGTTGTCGACAATTTTCTCTTCAAGCAGACAAGCCTCATGGATTGCTGTGCGCACGACACGTTCCGGATCGTTCGGGGGGATTGCCGCGATGAAAAGGTGATGGCGCCGCTGGTGAAAGAGAGCGATATCATTATTCCGCTTGCAGCCCTCGTCGGCGCGCCCCTGTGCGATCGGGATCAGACGGGTGCTGTGTCGACGAACCTCGATGCGGTCAGGATGATCTGCCGGCTGGCGTCGAAAGAACAGCGGATCCTGTTCCCGTGCACCAATAGCGGCTACGGCATCGGCAGGAAGGGAGAACTGTGTACGGAGGAAACGCCTCTCAATCCTATTTCTCTCTACGGCAAGACCAAGACGGATGCCGAGGCGGCTGTTCTGGAGCACGGCAATTCGATCACGTTCAGATTGGCGACGGTCTTCGGCGTTTCGCCGCGCATGCGCCTAGATCTGCTTGTCAATGACTTTGCGTACCGGGCAGTCACGGACCGGGCGGTGGTCGTCTTTGAGGGTCACTTCAAGAGGAACTACATTCACATCAGGGACGTCGTGAAGGTATTCCTCCACGGAATCGACCGCTTCGAGCAGATGAAGGGGCGTCCCTATAACGTAGGCCTCGAGGACGCCAATCTCTCCAAGATCGAGCTCTGCCGGACCATCAAGGAACTCGTTCCCTCGTTCGTTTACCTCGAGGCCCCGATCGGCGAGGACCCGGACAAGCGTGATTACATCGTTTCCAACCAGCGCGTGCTCTCGACGGGTTACCGGCCCGAATGGGATCTGACGAGGGGTATCCGCGAACTGGTCAAGTGTTACACCATCATCAGAAACAACGCCCACGCCAATGTGTGATGGGGGATGTCATTCTGAGCGTAGCGAAGAATTCCGTGGATTTCTTTATTGAATTTTGATCGGAAAAGGGAGGCTAGATGATCATCTGCAAAACGCCGTTTCGGGTCTCATTCTTCGGAGGCGGCACGGATTACCCCGTGTGGTTTCGGGAGAACGGCGGCGCTGTCCTCGCGACGACTATCGACAAGTACTGCTACATCACGCTTCGGTATCTGCCGCCGTTTTTCGAACACAAGAGCCGGATCGCGTATTCGATCGTCGAAACCGTCAAATCCAACGACGAGATCAATCACCCGGCTGTCAGGGGAACGCTGCAGTACTTGGATATTCAGGATGGTGTAGAGATTCACTACGATGCGGATCTTCCGGCACGCTCCGGCATGGGCTCCAGTTCATCGTTTACCGTCGGCCTTTTACACGCGCTCCAAGCACTCAAGGGAAAAATGGCATCCAAGAGCCAGCTGGCGGCGGACGCGATTCATGTCGAGCAACGGCTCCTTAAGGAAAACGTCGGTTGTCAAGACCAGATCATGGCGGCTTATGGCGGCCTCTGCCGCGTCGATTTCCTTAGAAACTGCGATTACACGGTTACCCCGATCATCCTGAACCGTGAAAGGTTAAATGAGCTTCAAGATCACCTCATGCTCTACTTCACCGGTTTCTCGCGTATTGCCTCGGATATCGCTAGGGAGCAGATCGACCGGACACCGTCAAAAAAACAGGAACTGGGCGAAATGTATCGCATGGTCGACGACGGCATGAAGATCCTGACATCGGCCGGGGACATCGCCGACTTCGGTCAGTTGCTGAACGAATCGTGGAAGATCAAGAGGAACCTGACGTCAAAGGTGTCGACCCCACAGATCGACGAAATCTATCAGAGGGCGCGCACGGCAGGGGCGATCGGAGGGAAGCTCTTGGGTGCGGGCGGCGGCGGGTTCATCCTGCTCTTTGTCAGGCCTGAGGATCAGCCGAAGGTCCGGCTTGCCCTCAAGGACATCCTGCAGGTTCCCTTCAACCTCGACAACTCGGGAAGCCAGATCATCTCGTATCAACCGGAGGTCCTGCGCCCCAAGGTCCTGCGATAGGAGTGCGATAAGAGAATGATGCATCCCGGTGGCAACAGCATGGCCGACATCGACGTCGTCATCCTCTGCGGAGGACTGGGGACGCGACTTCGCCCGGTGATTGCGGACAGGCCCAAGCCCATGGCGCCGGTTCGCGGTCGTCCCTTTCTCGAGTATGTTGTGGACTCAATTGCGGATCGTGGATTCTCCCGATTCATCTTCTGCGTCGGCCACATGCCGCAGGTGATCATGAAGCACTTCACGGGCTATCGGGGGATCGACGCGCATTTCTCCCAAGAGACGGAGCTTCTGGGGACGGCAGGAGCGCTCAAGCTCTGCGAGCCCCTGATCGAGGGAAACAGGATGATGATTGTCAACGGGGATTCGATCTGCGCCCTCGATTATGCCGAACTCGTCGGCGTTCATTGCGCTGGGGGGTCGGTGATGACGACGGCCTTGGCTGTCGATGATGAGCGAAGGGACGGCGGTTTCGTGAAACTTGGGCCGGGCGGCCTCATCGAGGCCTTTCAGGAAAAGAACAGGGATGAGGGAACCCCCTACATCAACGCCGGCATTCACGTCGCCGAGCGCAGCATGTTCGAGCTGATCGAGCCGGGCGTGAAATGTTCGCTGGAAAGCGACGTGATTCCGCGGCTCCTCGAACGGGGCGTCGGGGGATATGTTACGAAAGAGCGGTGCTACGACATCGGAACGCCCGAACGGTTGAACATCCTTGAGCGGGCGATGGGAGGAAGCGGCGCATGATGGACCGGAATGCAAAGATTTACGTGGCGGGGCATACAGGGATGATCGGCTCTGCTATTTTAACGAAATTACGTGCAGCCGGATTTTCGAATATCTTGGTGAAGACACATAGAGAATTAGATTTAATTCGACAGGCGGCGGTCGAGAAGTATTTTGATGAGGTACGGCCTGAATATGTTATTTTGATGGCGGCAAAGGTTGGCGGAATTGGTGCAAACATCAAGTATCCAGCAGAATTCATTTATGAGAACATCGCGATTCAGACAAATGTCATTCACGCCGCCT
>Ga0351832_1011_pt2 | contig 36418 bp, 30 predicted proteins | sample BONcelHFGM3001C4_FD_206750 | JGI IMG/M metagenome (GOLD analysis project Ga0351832, IMG submission 206750) | Enriched cells from coal bed in the Powder River Basin, Montana, United States - BONCAT cells FGM rep1 HSBNCT.FGM.300.1.C4 ...
GTGTTGTAGTGGCAGGCGCTTTTGATTGCAGTGCCGTAGCAATCGGCAAACTCACCGTTGCTTTAACAGGGGCTGCCAGTTGCAATTTTTGCCCGGTATCGCCATTAAGATCAACAGCAATTGCTGCATGCGTATTCAACGATCTTAAATGCCCGGCTGCATTAAGCCCCCTGGCATCTCCGGGTACGGCAAACAACATATCCGATTCAGCATTCACCGGCAATACCCTTACACTCACATTGATTACCCCGTTATACACGACACCGGAGGCTGCATCCACCACAGCGTTGGCGGGCAAGGTCACCGTTGCCCCGTCTGTAGTGGTTACTGCACCGCCGCTACTGCTCTGCACAGTACCTGTAGCTGTTTTGGTAAGCAGCATGGTTCTTACAAAGACCGGTTCATCTGCTTTGGCGATAAATGTTTTAAAACCGGTAAAATAGCCTGCTTTCGCCACTTTAATAAATCCAATGTTTTTTGTTTGTTGGGAGGAAACGATTTCAAAGTATCCAAATTCATCCGTCGAAACCACGGCAGCCCCGGCTGTAACTACGGCCCCGGCAATAGGTTTACTTTGTTCATCCATAATAAACCCGGAAACAGGGCTGTTCACTTTTTCGGTAAATACCGGGATAACAGGGTTTTCTGTTTCCTGGTAGGTTTCATCTGATTGATTTTTTTTGCAGGCAGTAAGTAATAGTACAACTGCAAAGCTCTTTAGAATCAGGGAGGTAACTTTTTGCATAATTAGAGGTTGGTTTCTTATAAGATACTATTGGATAAGGGTAGCGTTGCCTGGGATGAAAATAATATCAATGTTTTTGTTCGCGGGCAAAGATAATGAGTTGGGGAGAAAGGCTATTTTTGAAAATTGAAAAACCTATAGATATTTGTGCCTGGTCATGTGGGAAGTTGAAAGTTTATCACCCATCGTTCATCGCTGACAGCTAATGACTCACAGTTCATCTATCCAAAATAAAAGCAGCCACCTTTCGGCAACTGCTAAAGTAAAAGCCACTACAGGCTCTACCAGGGAACACAAATTTCGCTTTACATATATATACAGCCAATACGCCTGCGGGAGTATTTTCTGTTATCTTACAGACAGAAGCACTAAATAATTATTTTTGGAAGCGTATGATAATTAAAAAGATAACTATTCTTTGCGTACTCTGGCTATTCCAGTTTGCAGCTACCGCTCAGTTGCAACGGCTGAAACATATTGTGTTTAAAGAAACCCTGGGCATGCCCAACAGGGTGATCAACTGCATGGCCGAAGATGCCAACGGGGTAATATGGAGTGCCAGCGAAAATGTATTGCAATGGTTTGATGGCAACCGCTTTCATATTGTACCTTACGGAAACGGGCCGCATGAAATACCAGGCCTGCTGTTTAACCAGATATATTCTTCTCCGGAAAATGAGATCTGGATATTTTACAACAAGGGCTTTTCCGTTTATCAGCCCTCTACCAACAGCTTTAAACATTACATGGATATTATTCCGGCTATGGAAGGAGAAATATTTTTAGCTGTAGCAGAAATAAAAAACGAGTTGCTGTTAAGCTCTCAGAAATCATTGTATTATATTAACAGGGTCTCCAAAAAAATAATGAGGTTTCAAACGGGCCAGGGTGATTATTATAATCCTCTCCCTGGCTATATAACCAGGAATTATTTATACAGCATCAAAGACGGTAGCATCGTTTTAACCACCATGGGTAATAACAAAACCCATACCCTTCAACGCCCCGATACTGACATCCCCTTTAATTTTTACTATTATAATAACAAAGGACTATATGCAACCGACCACTACATAAGTTTTTATGATGTTGGCAGTGGTCAGTTAATAAAAAAGATCACTTATCCAGGTGATAAATATTTACAGGTTTACCGGAAACCCTCCAATATTATTCAAAAAGACAGCAAAACCCTGCTCGCTTTACTGGATGATGAATTATGGGAGATAGATATGATAACCATGTCGTTCAGCAAAAGGCTGGTGAACCTGGTTGGGAAAAATTTTATTTCTACCGGGTATTATAAAAATGCGCTGTACGATAAACAAGGAAATTTATGGGTAACCTCCAACCTGCATGGATTGATAAAGATAGCCGGCAAAACACAACCGGTGCAATTAATCGGACCTGATGACGGGGAAGGTAATTTTGTAAAATGTTTTAGAGTAAATAAAGCTTCCAATATTATTTTAACCGGCACTTATGGAAAAGGTTTGATGATTTATGATACCCTTGGCAACCTGCTAAAACATTTTCCGCTTTCTCCTCAAGGCGAAGGCGCTATTATTACTACCATTGGTCAGCTGGATGCCAACAATTACCTGGCATTGTCGCATGCAGATCCTACTTCTTATCTGATTAACTGCAGTAACCTTAGTTTGAAACCGTTGGTTGCAAATGACCCGGGGTTTCGGCCGGGTTATTATTCAGAACTGGTAGAAACAGGCAATAATAGTTTTTTCTACATGGCGGGTGGTGGGCCTAAAAAAATTACCATCAGTAATGACCGGTTAATCTACGGCGATTTTCCAAAAGAAGAGTTGAAAAAAGTGGTGGCTACCGGAACATTAAAAGCCAGGACCAGTGACCTTACTTTATTTACAGGCGACCCTTATTTTATGAAATGCCTCGATCAAACCGGTTTAAAGCAAATAGGTACGCAGGTAATAGTAAAAAGAAAAAACAATTGGCTGTTTGGAACCATTAAAGGCATTTATGAATTTGACAGCAGCGCAACCCTGGTAAATACTTACAATGTTAAGTCTGGTTTAGCGGATGAATATATTTATGCCATCGTTATTGACAATGAAGGCAATACCTGGTGCAGTCACAACAGGGGTTTAAGCCGCATAGATGCGGAGGGGAATATTTTTAATATTGGCATGGAGGAAGGGTTACAGGCAGATGAATTTAATTATGGTGCTGCCGGAAAAACAAGTGACGGCCAGCTGTTTTTTGGAGGTATAAAGGGGTTGAATGCTTTCTATCCGGCGCAATTGACCCGCATTGATGATATTCCGAAATTATTTATTACACATATCAGCAGCAACAGGAATATACTTCCTTCTGATACTGCTTTCTGGAATATAAGTTCTTTAAAACTTCCTTTTGCCAATAACCAGATCAAGATCATTTTTTCTGCAATTGGTAATAACCCCGGTAATTATTACAATTATCAATACAAGGTGACTGGCATCAGCAATGAATGGAAAAACCTGGGTCATACATCCGAAATAAACCTTGCTCTACCCTCTGGTAATTATATATTGGAAATAGCTGTAGGCCATTCATTCAATAAAAATATACATGCGCAAAAAAAGATTTACATAGAAATTGTGCCTCCGTATTATCAAAGTTGGTGGTTTATTGCAATTACTATAATGGTATTGCTGGCAATTGTTGCATTTATACTTCAAATCATCAATAAGAATAAATACAGGAAAAGGCTCGAATACATTAAAATGCAGCAGGAACTGGAAACAGAAAGGCAACGAATCAGCCGGGATCTGCATGATAATATGGGTGCATATACAACAGCGCTGCTGGCCAATGTAGAAAAATTACGGATACAACGGGGACAAAATGATGAACTGGTTAAAATGAAAAACAATGCGGACAATATTTTAAACAGCCTGCGGGAAACCATCTGGGTACTCAACAATAAAGAAATAAGTGTAGCAGATTTCAGTGATGGTTTTAAAAACTATTGCATGAAAGCATTACAAAATTTTGAGCACATTAGTTTTGAAGCGGGCGAAATTATTGATAACAATAAAATTATGACCGCAGCAGAAGCAATTCATGTTGACAAAATATTAAAAGAAGCCTTTCAGAATATCATAAAACACAGCAATGCAACGCAAATTCATTTTACAGTGATCAGTAATATCAGCCTGCAGTTTTCCCTAACTGATAATGGCAAGGGATATGATATCGATACAAAGACAAAAGGCAATGGCCTGGAAAATATGCGCTGGCGTGCAAGGGAAGTAGGGGCAGAATTAACCATAGAATCCAGTATCGGCAGGGGTAGTAATATTACTATAAAGAAATAAATAATCTGTACAGAGTATTGTTTACACCTGATAAAAACTCAACTTTGTTATATGCCTATATTAATTGCTATAACCGATGATAAACAGATCAACAGACAAACTGTAAAAGATAAATTATCGGCTTATTCCGAAGTTTCGTTGATGATGGAAGCTCGTAACGGCAAAGACTTTCTATCACAGTTAAAGTCTGCCAAACATTTACCCGATGTGGTATTAATGGACCTTGAAATGCCGGAGATGAATGGCATAGAAACCATTTTGTATGCAACGGCCGCCTACCCTACTATCAAATTTATTGTACTAACCATTTTTGAAGACAACGATAAAATTTTTGAAGCTATTAAAGCAGGTGCCAGCGGATATCTGTTAAAAGAAGATTCTGCTGTAAATATTATTGACGCTATTACCAATGTGCATGAATACAATGGTATTCCTATGAGTCCGGCAATTGCCCGCAAGGCGATGGAATTATTAAAACAGGTTCCGGTGCACAGTTATAAAGAGCAGGAAGAAAATGAAAAGATCAGTAATGACAATGCAGGGCTGAGTGACCGTGAAATGGAAATACTGAAAGAAATGGTGAGTGGCAAAAACTATAAAGCCATTGGCGAAAGATTATTTATCTCTCCCCTTACTGTCCGCAAACATGCGGCGCATATTTACGAAAAGCTGCACGTAAACAGCCGGGCACAGGCCATTAATATTGCTTATAAGAAGAAATGGATATGAAGAAGCTGTCAGCTCAGCCTTTAGCTATTAATAAAACAGCATTCAATCTGCATGATCATCTATGGACCATCAGCTATGAACTATAGACCATCCGCTATGGACTCTCTCTTTGCTCTCCTTTTCTCCTTGTATTCTCTTAGCCAATAAGCCGTTCAGACGTGAAGACGTTTTTTTATCTGATGTTGGAAGATCTCTATCGACTCTAAACCACCTGCTATGGACCATCAGCTATAAACTATCCACCCATAAAAGCGTCTTCCATTCAAAAAAATTCGTGTAATTCGTGTAATTCGAAGAAATTTGTGCCATCAACAATATGCATCCACACATACAGCACCTCATCAACTGCATCAACCTCGAAGAAAGAGAACAGTCAGAACGATATAAATTAGACGAGGCCCATAGTTTGAAATCATTAAAGGCAGAAGGTGTTGCCCTGCACCCGCTCATTATAACGAGAAAGAATTTTGGTTATGCTGATTACCCCGAAATAAGTTTTCGCATCGCCTTCCCTTCCGAAATGAATATGTTTAAAGACGGTGCCGCCATTGAATGCTTTAAGCAGGGACAAGAACCAGTTAAAGGCGTATTAATGAACCTGGAAGGCAGGGCCGGTGAGTTCAGGTTATTCGCTCCCGATTTTCCCGATTGGATAGAAGATGATGGCGTAGGTATTAAACTTGCACCGGATACCCGAACCAGCAGTATTATGAAAAAGGTACTGACAGGTTTGGAAAATGACAAACATTTATTTCCACTATTCGAAAAATTGCATGCTGATAAAATTATTGGTTCAACTGATAACAAAACTCCTCTTCCTTCTGCTTTTTACAACAACCATTTAAACCTTAGTCAGCAGCAGGCTATCGCAGCGATTTTTCAAAATGAAGAGATTTGTATTGTGCATGGTCCCCCGGGTACAGGAAAAACCACTACGCTCATAGAAGCCATTCAACAATTAGCCGCAAAAGAAGAAAAAATAATGGTATCGTCACCCAGCAATGCGGCAGTAGATAATATCTGCAAGGGATTGTTGGGTAAAGGAATAAAATTATTGAGAGTTGGCAATGCCGGCAAAGTTGATGAAGCTGTTTTCCCTCACACCCCTGAAGGAAAACTGAGCAATAGCAAGTTACAGAAAGATATCCGCCAGTTAAAATTGAGGGCAGAAGAATTTCGCCGGATGGCACTGAAATACAAAAGAAATTTTGGCAAGGCAGAAAGAGAACAACGCAATTTGCTATTTAAAGAAGTAAAAAATATCCGCACCGAAATAAAACAACTGCAGCAATATAGTGAGGAAAAACTAATGGAAGAAGCACAGGTCATTGCAGGAACGCCCATTGGCTTGTATGATGCAGGTTTGCAGAAAATAAATTTCCGGCATGTAATTATTGATGAAGCCGGGCAATGCATTGAACCACTGGCCTGGTGTACCTTTTCCTTTGCTCCCAACATAGTACTGGCAGGAGATCATTTACAACTTCCCCCAACGGTTCTCAGCGATGCAGCTATGAAGGCAGGATTTAACAGATCCATCCTGGAGGTAGCCATTGACAATATTGCCAATGTTCATTTGCTCAATATTCAATACCGGATGAAGCCAATGATAGCAGGTTTTAGCAGTGAATATTTTTATAAAGGATTATTGCAAACAGCCCCGCATCTTGTAAACAACAGCACACATTTAACTTTTATTGATACGGCCGGTTCGGGTTTTAATGAAACAAGAGGGCCTGATGGCCTGAGCCTGCAGAATGAAGGCGAATTAAATATCATTAAACAATTAATAACAGCGGAGGGCTTGTTACCGGAAGAAACGGCTTTTATTTCCCCTTACTCCGGGCAGGTGCTGATGGCAAAAGAACAATTGCCCCGTACAATGCGAATCAGTACCATTGATAGTTTCCAGGGACAGGAAAAGAAACATATTATTTTATCATTGGTAAGAAGTAATGATGATGGAGAAATCGGTTTTTTAAAAGATTACCGCCGGATGAATGTTGCCATCACCAGGGCAAAAGAACAACTGATCGTTATTGGAGATAGTGCCACTATTGGTGGAGATAATTTTTATAATTCTTTTTTGCAGTATGTCGAGCAGCATGGAAACTACAGAACAGTGTGGGAGTTTGAACTTATGTAGGATTAACCGTTAAGGACTAAGATGCGGGGCCGCCGGAAGGTTCATAAAAATACCTGCCGGCCCATTTTGTTCGAAAATCCGTCCCACTGCTGTATTATACATTCTACAATTAAATTACTGCAGGCAAGTTCAGCGTCTTTGCGCTTTTGCGGTTTATATACTAACTTAATGGCAAAATTTATAGCCATGCCTTTTAACAGAAGATCATTTTTAAAAAATTCCGGCCTTGGGTTATTGCCAATGCTTATACCTGCCATTCCCGCAATTGCAGCAGAGAAAAAATTTACACCCCCACCTTCCAATGAAAAATGGGTAAAGTTTTTCTTTGAGGGAGAATGGTTTGATGAAGCAGGTTTTTTGGAAGAATTGCAAATTGCACATAAAAAACAACCGTTAAAGGCGGATAGATATGGCAGTGGCGGTGCTGTAGAAGAACTGGAAAAGAAGATGGCCGCTCTCACAGGAAAGGAGAAAGCCATCTTTATGCCCACTGGTACCATGGCCAACCAACTTGCCATTGCAACTCTAAGCGGTGAAAACACCAAAGTTTTTTTGCAGGATACCAGCCATGTGTACAGGGATGAGGCCGATGCTGCACAATCTGTTCATGATAAAAGATTGATGCCACTGGCTAAAGATAAAACATACTTTACGGCAGATGAATTGAAAGCAGCTATTGAAAATCTATCCAATGAAGAAGTGTTCAAAAGCGGTATTGGTTGTGTATCCATTGAAAATCCTGTGCGAAGAATGGATGAACGTTATGTGCCGCTGGAAGAAATAAAAAAGATAAGTGCTTATTGCAAAAGCAACAACATTAAAATGCATATGGATGGTGCAAGAGTCTTTATGGCTTCGGCCTGGTCGGGTACCAGCATCAAAGAGTATGCTTCTTATTTTGATACCGTATATATTTCACTGTATAAATACCTTGGAGCCAATGCCGGCGCTGTTTTATGCGGAGACAGAGCCGTGATAGACAAAATGCCTCACCTTATAAAAATTCATGGCGGTGCCATGTATCAAAACTGGACAAATGCTGCCATGGCTTCTCACCGTATGGATGGTTTTGAAGAGAGACTGAAGGAAGCCATCAAAAGATCGCGGAAAATATTCGAAGGTCTTAATAAACTACCCGGTGTAAAAGTGAATGCCCTTGATGGGGGTTCTAATATGCACCAGATGAAAATACCGGCGGGCCTCCATCTTCCTGCGTTTAGGGATGAACTGGCGAAAAACTTCATCAGGACGCCTAGGCCAAATGAAAATGGGGAATTGAAAATTTCTATTAATGAAACATTGCTTTACCAGGAGCCGGAAGCTATTGTGGCGGCATTCAGGGCAGCCATTGAAAAAGCTAAATAGATCTCCGGTTATACTGGTGATTTGGATGAAGAAGGGAAGTTATTGCCCTTCGCCAAAGCATACTCCGGTTTGACGGATAGCCAATACATTAAAAGATCTGAAAGAGTGGCTGATGACCAATAAGCAGCATCCTTCGTAATATATACCATAACACAATTTCCCCGGGGCAACCCAAAGGAAATCAAAGCGATTTTTTTGGATCAATGTTGCCGGATCCAGTCGTAGATATAAGAAGCAGTGTTTTGATAATTGGACAACCCTACCACAAAGTGATTATTTTCATCAAATTGTTTAAAGTCTGTTACAGAATTACTGCTTTTATAGCGGTTGAAATTTCTTTTATTCAGCGTTGCAGGAATAATATGATCTTTACCCCCGGCAATAAACAATAAAGGTGCATGTTCTTTTTTGAAATCAACTTTCGCAGCGAAAGACAATCCACCACGGGCAGCTCTTTTAGATTCCGGAATAGTATTCTCTTCATATGATCTACGTTGATCTTCCAGGCTCATACCATTGGTAAAAGCATATTGCCAGGTTTCAAAAGACATCATATAGGTTTTATCCAGATTGGTAAATACGCCCAGTGATCTCCAGCCTGCTTTTAAAAAAGAAAATTCATAAGGTATTACCCCAAATGGCGGAACAGAATGCAACACTACGGCTCCGGCTGCCAGATCCCTGTTAACCAATAATTGGGTGATCAGTCCACCGAAAGAATGGCCAATTACAATGGGTTTTTCAGGCAGTGCTTTGATGAAGCCGGCATATTTCCCGAGAACATCCGTAATTGTTGTTTTAGCCAGGTCAATATCACCGGGTCTTTTATCTCTTAATTCCCGGGCTGTTCCTTCTTTATTGGGCCAGGATGGAGCGTAAGTAGTATATCCTTTTGCTTCAAAATAATCCTGCCATGGTTTCCAGCCTAAATGGCTTACAAAGGCCCCGGTAACAAATACGATTGTTTTTGATTGATTCGCTTTCATGATGTGTAATTTTTAATTGTTTTTAATTGTTTTAATTTGATTACACAAAGCTCAGCTTTCGAAACAGCAAAAACTTTAACCTGGGTTAAAATCGGTTATCTGGCCAATAATCTTTTCCGGATGCGGCTCAACGATGGTCCCTGGATGCCGAGATAACTGGAGATATGGTATAAAGGAATGCTGTTAAAGATGTCCGGGTGATCATTCACCAGGTTGAGATAGCGCTGCTCCGGGCTTTGGAACAGGAAACTTTCGGTGCGCCGCATGGAAATATTAAAGGCCATTTCAGCGATCAGCCTGCCCAGTCTCTCCCACTGATGCGATTGTTTATATAGCTTTTGCAGGTCATCATAATGTATGTACAATATTTCTGCTTCCGTCATCGATTGAGTAAAATAATTACAGGGTGCCTGGTCAATAAAACTTTGAAAAGAAACCACTACCTGTTGTTGCGAGAAGAAAAAAACATTCTTTTCTTCCACTGTTTTATCATCAATGTAATAAGTGCGAAAAACGCCGTCGAGAATAAACCCCAGGTGTTTACACACCTGTTTGTATTCGTTGTAATATTCGTTTTTTGAAAAGCGGCGAAGCTTCCAGCATTCCAGCGACAGGTCAAAATGATCTTTATCCATACCAGCGATGGTTGCTAACGTTTGCTGAACTATAGTAATGGGAGCAGGAGCAGATGGTTGGCTCATATGCTAATATAAGTTTTAAAATGCATTTTTTAAGCTGAAACATTTGGTAGTTTAGTAAAATGAAACCGAACAGATCTGCATTGCTGGCTCTTTGTATTTTTTTGGTGACCATCGGCTCTCCTGCTCAAACAAAAAAAGATTTACTGCATTCCGGTAATCCTGTATTTAAAGGTTGGTATGCCGATCCGGAAGGAGCCATTTTCAATAAACAATACTGGATCTACCCTACCTTTTCTGCTCCTTACGGCAAACAGGTTTTCTTTGATGCTTTTTCCTCCACGGACCTGGTTAACTGGACAAAACATTCCTGCATACTGGATACCGCTGCTGTCACATGGGCAAAACGGGCCATGTGGGCACCGTCTGTTATAAAAAAAAATAAAAAGTACTATTTCTTCTTTGCTGCCAATGATATTCAAAGCAACAGCGAATATGGTGGTATTGGCGTGGCGGTGGCCGATCATCCCGAAGGACCATTCAAAGATTACCTGGGCAAACCACTGGTCGATTCGTTTCACAATGGCGCACAGCCTATCGACCAGTTTGCATTTAAGGACAGGGATGGAAAATATTACCTGTTGTATGGCGGGTGGGGGCATTGCAATATTGCGCAACTCAACGATGATTTCAGCGGCTTTATTCCTTATAAAGACGGAACCGTTTTCAAAGAAATAACGCCTGAAGGATTTGTGGAAGGTGCCTTCATACTTTGGCGCAAAGGAAAATATTATTTTATGTGGAGTGAAGGCGGCTGGACAGGGCCTGATTACAGCGTTGCCTATGCTATCAGCGGGTCGCCCTTTGGACCATTTAAACGCATTGGAAAAATATTGCAGCAAGACGCTGACATTGCCAATGGCGCCGGGCACCATTCTGTTATCAATGTGCCGGGCACAGATGAATGGTACATCATTTATCACCGTAGGCCGCTGACAGAAACAAATGGCAACTCCCGTGAAACCTGCATAGAAAAACTGGAGTTTGATGACAAAGGCTTCCTTATACCTGTAAAAATAACAAACAAAGGGGTACAAAAAAGAGTGATGACTGAATAAAGAAATTTTAATAACTTCAAAATAAAAAATTTGCAGGTACAGTTTTACCAGCCCCATCCATTATTGCAGGAATTTATCAACTGCATTATGATCGTGCATGCCGAAGTGGAAGCTGATGGCAAAGCAAATATTTGTATCTATCCCCCTACTCCCCAAACATCTTTATTCTTTTATATCAACGACCAGGTTAAAGTAAAAAAGGAAGATGAAAATGAATTTATACTTCAGCCCAGGTCTGCAGTAGTCTTTTTACAATCGGGAACGGTAACACTTGACGTAAATAAAAGCCACAAAGCTGTAAGAGTTGGTTTTCACCCGGGTGGTTTGTTCAGGTTACTTGGTTTTTCTATGAAAAAAATGACAGATAAACATTATGATGCAGAAGATGTATTTGGAAATGATATGAAAAGGGTGAATTTAAAACTGGCTGAAGCGAAAAGTTTTGATGAAATAAAGAATGTAATTGAGGAATTCCTGCTGGAGAAAGTAAAAGACCTGAAAAGAGCATTGCCTTTTGATATGGCGATGTTGGAGATACTCCGTTATAATGGTAATATCCCTATGGAAAAGATCGCCTCACTGGCTTGTGTAAGCTTGCGCCAGTTTGAAAGATTAAGTAAGGATCGAATCGGCATATCACCTAAACTCTTTGCACGTCTGACCCGTTTTTCAAAAGCATATCGTTTAAGAGAAAATTTTCCTGACATCAGTTGGACATCTATTGCTTACGAGTGCGGTTATTTTGACCAGATGCATTTGATAAGGGATTTCAAGGAATTTGCAGGTATGCCGCTGGGAATTATTGAAAAAGAACTGCAAGGTACCCCTATCCGCCTGCAGGCCAGCATGCGTTTATAATTGTCGTATTTGTACTATTTCCCATTATATATTTAAAGGAAGTTTGCGTTTAAAATAGTCATTATGAAACGCATTTTTCCCGCCATCCTGGCATTACTTTTTTTCAAAGCGAATGGAGTAAAAGCACAATCCACAGATTCTCTCCATCGGTTACCTTCAATCTCATTCCCTGCCTTTTACAGCAATGGCCAGGAAACCCGGGCCAGGTATATTGCTATTCTGATAGGAAATGCACTTGCTTATCATCAGAAAAGGCTGGAATATAAACCCGATATTCGTTTGATGGTACTGGATACTGCAGACTGGAGAATTTACAGCAGCAAAGGAGCCGTATATGGAATGCCTCATTACGACAATGAAAGGAAAACACTGATCGTTGCTGCGCAGGACAATCCTTTCTGGAAAAGCTTTTTACCTTCTGCTGACAAATTACCTGCAGATCTGCGTACACCGATTATTGCTACCTACAGCAACAAAGACGGCAGCTTAAGTGCCCGGGCATTTTTTGATTTGCTGGCTATTCATGAACTGGGCCATAGTTTTCATATACAGGCAGCTGTAAAAATGCAACGTAATTGGATGAGTGAGTTATTCTGTAATATTTTTCTGCATACTTATATTGCCGGGAAAGAACCTGCCTTATTACCGGCGCTTACTTTGTTTCCCAAATTGGTGGTAGCAGGTGGTTCAAAGGGTTTTAAATATACCAGTTTGAAAGACCTGCAGGACAACTACAATGATGTAGCTACCAGGTATCCCCGTAATTATGGCTGGTATCAATGCAGGTGGCATGTGGCTGCCGGGAATATCTACGATGCAGATGGCAAAAAAGCATATATCCGGTTGTGGAATAACTTCAAAAAACAACCAGGCAGAATTGAAGACGACGCAACCCTCTCAGCATTTCTTGAAAGCTCGGGCAATGCCGCTGCTGCAGCCATGATGCAACAATGGGATAATGATACGATCCGTTAAAACAGTGGAGTAAACTTTACACATCTGTGATTGGGCAGGTATTTATAAGATTGAAATATGGTTTAATTTTTATGGTATGGTATTTGAAATTATTCATTTATAATTTAGTTTTATAGAAAAATATTACAGCCCATTAATTTTTAAACTTATTTTATGGCAACTTCAAAAAAAACTGCGGGTAAAAAGAAAGCAGTTAAAGCTCCGGCAAAAAAAACAGCAGTAAAAAAAGTGGCGGGTAAGAAATCAGTTCCTGCTAAAAAATCAGCTCCCAAAAAATCGGCTCCTAAAAAAGCAATGGCTAAGAAAGGGCCAATGAAAAAAGCCGTATCAAAAAAAGCTGCAGTAAAAAAAACAGCACCGAAAAAGCCGGCGAATAAAAAAGCAGCGGTAAAAAAAGTTGCCACTCCCAAAGCTGCGGTTAAACCGTCTAAAAAAGCAGCACCGAAAAAGGTAGTGCCGAAAAAAGCAGCTGCTAAAAAACCGGTCCCGTCAAAAAAAGATAAGAAAAAGGAAATACCGGTAGAACCGCCTGTTAAAAATCTGACGACTAACCCCCCGGTAGAGGAGAAAGGACAAAACCCACCACCGGTAGAGGAACAAAGCCCTGACCTAAACGTGCCGCCGCCGATTACAGAAAGCCTTCCTGATCTTAATATAAAAGCTGTTCAGAAAGATGCTGTTAAACACGACAGGCATCACAATATGAAAGTATCCAGTGTAAAAAAAGGTGGCCCGAAACCATCCGGTAAAAAACCACTCTGGTAATCAACATAGTTTTTCTTGAAATCAGCATCGGCTATACATTGTTTATGGCTGATGCTTTTTTTATTGCTGTTGACAGACCCGATAGTTAAGCCGCTTTCCAGGCAAAACCGGATTCTCCAGAGGTATTATCTTTGTTATTCAATCTAAATATGGTATTACAAAGCAAAAACAGCAACAAGTCCCAAAGATCAACGCTGCAAAGAATAAAACAATGGTTAGGAATTGTGGTATTTGGTACTACCACCCGTATGGGCAGGGTCTTCGATATTGGTTTACTCTGGACCATATTACTTAGCATTTTAATTATCATTGTTGAAAGTGTTCCTTCAGTAAATGAACGGTATGGCTTTTATTTAAAAACAGCGGAATGGATTATAACTATTTTATTTACGCTGGAATACATGGTGCGCATATGGGTAGTTAAAAAAAGAAGAGGTTATATTTTCAGCTTTTTTGGAATTGTAGATTTTTTATCGATTGCTTCATTTTACCTCAGCCTTATTTTTCCCGGGTCAAAGCCACTGATCATGTTAAGGGCCATCCGGCTATTGCGCATATTCCGCATATTCCAGCTTACGCATTACCTGGATGAAAGCGCTGTAATGGGCAAGGCTCTTATTAGAAGCCTGAAAAGAATCACAGTTTTTTTATCCGTGCTTATTATAGCTGTTACTATTTTGGGCACAATTATGTATGTATTGGAGCACGATGCAAATGAAGGTTTTAAAACCATACCGCAATCTATTTACTGGGCGATTGTAACTATTACTACAGTAGGTTATGGCGACGTAACACCCATTACATATATGGGCAAGATCATTTCTTCCATTATCATGATGCTGGGTTATGCGTTAATTGCTGTTCCTACTGGTATTGTTGCGGCTGAAATAACCAAACAAAAAGACGAAGATATTTTTCATCATCAGAAGCGTATGGGAGAATGCCCCAATTGTGGCCTGGACATTTATGATCCAAATGCCAATTACTGTAGAAATTGCGGCAAACCCCTGCCGGAAGAAAGCGATACTGCTAAAAAATAAGTGCCGGCTCCACGTTTATTTTTCCACAAGATTATTAGTGGCATATTATTGGTGTTAGATTAATCCCTATCCCTTTTTCAGCATACTCATTATTCTTTGACCAAAAGCGTTCATCTGAACATTTCACAGTAGCTAAGTGAATAAAATGATGGACAGCTATATTCCATCATCAAAAATTATATGATCATGAAAAAAATCATCGCATTTATTTTAATACTTACAATAGCCGGAACAGAACTACAGGCTCAAAGCGACACTACCAAAAAAGTATACTATTATTATCCACTGGCAAATGTTTATTACAATCCTGCTACTATGGATTATTATTTCTATGATACAAAAACAAGTAGTTGGATCACGGATAAGGAACTGCCAAAAATGATCGATATTGGCTCAAAGGACCGGTATGAAACAGTATACTACAATGGCCAGGAGGTATGGCTGGCCAATCCCGAACACCGGAAAAGCTACCCAAAGTCCAGTCCTCCAAAAAAATAATGCCGGAAGATCAGCCCGTATGTGTTAAACACGGGCTGATCGTTTTATCTTATCAAAGCAACTTTCTCTGCGCCTTGCTTATTATCCCTGGTAATATATTTTATAAAATAAGTAGAAGAGGGTAATCCGCTGAGATCCACAGTGTATATTTTTTGATCTGCGTTCATTACTCTGCGAAAAAGAATTTTGCCTGTAAAATCTGCTACAAATATTTCCTTTAATTGTTTAGATGTTTTTAAAGTTACTATGCCAGCGGTTGGGTTTGGAGATACGACTACCTGCCCGTTATTTACAACAGGACTTAAAGGCTCTTTTCCCTTTGTTACAGGATCGCAGTTGTTTACAAAACACATTTGTTCAATAATTCTTTGCATAAGCTCATTTAATAATTCAACTTTAAACTCATCTGTTGTTGGCTTGATATGAGCATTACCAATACCGCTGTCATCTGTTAAGAAAAGATAAGTCCCGTTTGTAGCCAATGCAATGGATCGCATGATAAATTCTGTTGCCTTATCTGTACCACTGCAGGCAAGCGGCACAATTCTGATACCCATGGCAGCGGCCTGGTAGATCAGTAACCCCATTTCTGTTTTAGCATCGTCATGCGGAGGAGCATCCATCAGTAAAAAAATGATCCTTGTCCTGGCTTTTGTTGTCCAACCCATATTATTCAAAGCAGCTTTTAAGCCGGCGTTCAAAGCTTCCGGATAATCTCCCCCACCGGCTGCATTTTGTTTGTTGATAAAATCAATTGTATTGGCAATCCCCCTGGATAAGGGTTGTTCCACAGTAAGGTATGCATCTCCTTTATCCCTGTAAAAAACAGCACCTGAATGAATATCCAGAGAAGGATCTTTGGCCGATACCTTTGTAAGAATATCTTCCAGTTCAGCCTTCAGGTAATTGATCTCATCCTGCATACTTCCGGTAGCGTCCACCACAAAAGCGATCTCCGCTATTTCAGACTTATTACATTCATTATTTAATACGATCCGGTTAATGCCCTGTGAGAAATGAATAGCAGGATATACATTTTTATCGTTTTCAATTTTTATACAGATATCGCTGTTCTTAATTTTATTGTTAATACCATTCCATAGTTCAGCTTTGCCTGTATTATCAGAAACTGCCTGCCATATAGTATCAGCATTTGTTTTATTGACCAGGAAAACTTTTTTGCCGGGCAAAGCAATGTTATTGCTATTTACCAGTTGCACGCAGAATCTTTGCCTCACAAACAGTTCCCAAAGTTTTGCATGATCATCAAATTCATTATCAGTATAGTCTTCCCACATTTTCCATTTTTTAAAATCATTTACTTCTCCCGCAGTTAAAAGGCTTGTTGATTCAGGTTCGTCTGTATCCTTTAAAAAATGCTCAGCCGATTTTATTTCAACAGAGCCATCGCGGTCTGTATCCCGCTTTCCGGATGAGGCAGACTTAATATTCAGTCCGGCAGCCTTACCTGAAAGAGCAGAAGCCACTTCCCGTACTTTCACCGGGGAAGCCGTTCCCTCAGTACTTACAGAATAGCTCATAGAACGGGCAGTTCTTTTTAGTCCATATGCACTGGTAATCACTACTTCTGACATCGTGGATTCTTTTTCCTTCAACACAATCTTTATTAAAAAGGAAGGATTAATAACCTCCCTTTCTGTCAATTTCAATTCTAATGATTCATACCCTATAGCTGCAACTATAAGAGTAACTGGCACTGTATTAATTTTCATGGTAAAATGACCATCAACATCAGACTGCACGCCGGCAGTCGTTGACTTAATAATAATGGAAGCAAATGGAACCGGCTTACCTTTTTCGTTAGTTATGCTACCTTTTACCACATGATCCTGCACTTTGGTAAAAGAAAATGCCATTAACAGTAACGAAGCGATACCAAGATGGAAATAGAGAACATAGTTCTTTTTTTTAGGGAAGAAGAAAGTATACATAAGCAGTGTTTATAGTGATCTGATAAACCACTGATGCCTGCATTTCACTGATTACATAACCAGGTGCAGGTTTTACATAAAAAAAGCCGGTAATCTTCACCGGCTCTGTATTTTAGCAGTAATAATTATTCTTTGAACCAATCTTCTGTAGTGGGCATTTTAAAAGGCTTCAAAAAGAAATCATTCATAATAGATAAAAAACGTTCCTTTTGTTCCCAGGCACCGCCATGCGTGGCTCCGGGTAAAATGCACAATTGCGAATTAGGAATATTTTGAAACATTTTTACAAGGTGCTCCGGTCTTATCACATCCCTGTCGCCACCCATAATTAAACAGGGGGCTTTTATAGTATGTAATTTTTCATACGGTATATTGGGATAGTCCCGCATCATTTCATACAATTTTACTTCTTTGGGATCTTTTGAATTTTTAATTGTCCGGTTAACTGCAGTTACCGCCCAGCCAAATACCGCACTGCTGTCCGGTACTGTATTCGGAGCAAAAGCAACTACTCTTTTTACTTTTTCCGGATAATCCATTGCCATTACCAGGCAAAGAATGGCTCCATCACTCTGGCCCCAAATAAAAGCAGAATCAATATGAAGCTGGTTTAATAATTCATTTACATCAGCCGCCATCTGGTCGTAGGTCAACGGTTTATCTGTATCACCGGAACGGCCCTGTGCCCGACTATCAATTCCGATCACTTTATATTTTTTAATAAGCTCACCCATATGGCTGCCGGCATTTCCTATTGAACCCCCATTGCCATGCAAGATCACTAATGGCGGGCCTTCACCATATACTTCGTAATACAGTTTAATACCATTTACATCCGCAAACTTCCCTGCCTTTTTATTGCTGCCATAGTTGGGAATGGTAGTACCTTCAATCAATAATACCTTACTTTTTGATACGGCATCTGTCTTTAAAGAAGTTTTATATAATTTATTTACGCCGTTGGGGTCAAAACCTATACCTTCCTTCCATCCTGACAAGTTCTTTTCAAAATCATCCTTAAAAATGGTTTCCCATTTACCCGGAGCAGTTTCTACCGTTATTTTAAAATTATCGTAATAGAATTTTCCGTTCAATTGTGTCAATGCGCCAAAGTAGATCCTTGTAGCGGCTTCATCTATCTTTCCTTCAATACTGTACGTTTTCCATGCTTCATTCCGGGCATGTTGGTTGTCCATATTATTAAAAAAAGCACTCCCGTTTTCCTTATCCACTCTTACCCATAGCCGGGCAGAAGCACTATCATCCCCTACAAGTGTCTTTACATCTGCCTCCAGTTTAAACTTTTTCCCTTCATACCCCCTGGTTGCAACAGACCTTGCATAGGAGCCCCAGGTATCCTGTGCTATACAATTGATTGATAAGAAACAACACCCGATGATTGCAAACCGCCATTTCAGTAAACTGATTGATCGCATATTCATGATTTTAAAAAATTAAAAAGCTGATTATTCTTGCCGGGAGAGGAATATTAAAGATAATCTATAGAAGGCCAATGTTGAAACATCTGTCAAATTATTTAAAAGTACCTTTGCCATTATTTTATTATGAAATTTACCGACCTCAATTTAAGCGGCCCCTTATTAAAAGCCCTGGACGAAGCAGGATTTACTACTCCCACTACCATACAGCACAAGGCTTTTCCTGTAGTAATGAGTGGCAGGGATGTATGTGGTATTGCCCAAACAGGAACGGGTAAAACATTTGCCTACTTATTACCTTGTTTACGTTTATGGAAATTCAGCAAAGAAAATGCGCCGGAATTACTGGTATTGGTGCCCACAAGGGAATTGGTGACGCAGGTGGTGGATGCGGTGAATTTATTAACCTCCTATATGAGTGTAAATGCGGTAGGCTTATATGGAGGTGTAAACATCAATACCCAATCGCTGGCATTGCATGATAAAACAGACGTAGTGGTTGCCACCCCCGGACGACTCTATGACCTCATTATGAATGGCACTTTAAAAACCAGGAATATAAAAAGAGTAGTGATAGATGAGATGGATGAAATGCTGAACCTTGGTTTTAGAACACAAATAAAAAATATACTGGACCTTTTACCCAAAAAAAGACAGAATCTTTTATTCTCTGCTACTATTATTGATGAAGTGGAAATGCTGATGACAGATTACTTCAGTGATCCTGAAAGAATAGAAGCGGCGCCTACAGGTACTCCCTTGGAAAATATCGAACAAAGCAAATACGATGTTCCCAATTTTTATACAAAAGTAAACCTGCTGCAATTACTGCTTTCTCAAAACGAAAGCATGAGCAAGGTATTGGTATTTACTGCCAGCAAAGCTCTGGCAGATGACCTGTATCAGTTAATGCAGGAAAATTTTGCTGAAGTGGTAGGGGTGATCCATTCCAATAAAGAACAGAACCATCGGTTCAATACCGTTAAATCTTTTAAAGACGGCACGTACCGTTTTATCATTGCTACAGATGTAGTAGCCCGTGGTATTGATATTGCTGAGGTAACACATGTCATTAATTTCGATCTGCCGGATACGCCGGAAAATTATATTCACCGCATTGGCCGTACCGGTCGGGCCGATAAAAAAGGAATCGCTGTTAGTTTTGTTACCGAAAGAGAAAAACTTTACCTGGACAGGATTGAAACCCTGATGAACTATTCAATTCCAACACTGACCTTACCTGGAGACCTGGAAATATCGGATGTACTCACCGAAGATGAAAAGCCAAAAGTTTTTGTAAAAGAGATCCAGTTAAAAGTTCCTAAAAAAGAAGAAACCGGCCCGGCCTTTCATGAAAAATCTGCCAAAAACAGCAAAGTGAATAATGTTGTCCGCAGAAAAGACCGCATGATGAAAAAATACGGAAAGCCAAAGACAAGGGGCCAGAAGAAAAAGTAAATTTTAATTTATTGTAAATATCGTCAGCAATAAAAAAGATTCTGCTGTTGCCTCAACTGAATGCAACACTTTCTCATGCAGTACAACGGCCTGCCCTTTGTTCAATTCTATCAACTTTTTTTCGGCACTGAAATTAACGCTGCCTTCCAGTACCTGGAGGCTTAATATACCCGGTGCAGTATGAGGTTTTAACCGGGCATTATTGTGAAGCCCTATTAATACAATTACCAGGTTCTCCGATTTATGCAGTGTAATGGAATTACGATCGCTTTCCTTCCAGGTAGATTCAGACCTAAGGATATCAATATGCCGGCTTATATCTATTTCAGTCAGAAACCCATCCACCAACCTTGCTCCTTCAGGACGCTGCGGGGTTGCATCCAGTGATGTATTCTCTTCCATAAAATTATATTTGGTAATTAATCAAAATAACCATTCTCCTGCCAACAATGGAACAATATTTGAGCCACTTTTTTAAACTAAAAACATTCATCATGACAAGTTTAGATAATAAAAGAGTTGCCATACTTACCGATAATGGTTTTGAAGAAATAGAACTGACCAGTCCTAAAAAAGCCCTGGAAGAAGCTGGTGCTGTGGTTGACATTGTTTCGCTGCAGGCCGGTCATGTTAAAGGTTGGAATCATGATCACTGGAGCATAGAATTGCCGGTAACCATTCAATTAAATGATGCATCTCCGGAAGACTATGATGCGCTGCTGATACCCGGTGGAGTGATAAATCCTGACCAGATGCGAAACCACAAAGAATATGTATCCTTTGCGCAGCATTTTTTAGAAACCGGTAAACCCGTTGCAGCTATCTGCCATGGCCCCCAGTTATTAATTGAAACGGGCATGCTGGCCGGTAGAGAAATGACCTCCTATCCCTCTATACAAACGGATATAAAAAATGCAGGTGCCAGCTGGCATGACAAAGAAGTGGTAGTAGACAATGGATTGGTTACAAGCCGAAGTCCGGAAGACCTCGATGCATTTAACAGTAAAATGATAGAAGAAATAGCTGAAGGCAAACACATGACAACAGGTGCGTTTACCCGTTCTGAAACTGTATAACGATTATAAAATTAATTCAACATTCTTTACACAGCCCCGGTATTAACTACCGGGGCTGTGTTTTAGTACACCTGCCTGCATAAAACAAAAACGGCCTGCATTTGCAGGACCGTTTATTAACGCAAGTCTTGAAAATTTTCAGTAAAAGATATGCTCAATATTATTTGCTGGCATCTCTCATCTGTTTGATATTATCATGACTTGCTTTTAAAGATTCTTTTTGAGAAGTAATGAGCTGCCTCGTTTCCACATCAATATCAGCATCAGATGCCAGGGCTTCTTCATACGCTTTTTGAGCCTGATCTTCCCCGTATTCGCAACTGGCCAGGATAGATGTGCGGTCCTTACCCGTAACAGTGGCTTTTACATCCATCCATGCACGATAAATCTTACCCATATTAGTAGAGCCCTTTTTACTTTCCCCACCCAATGCATGAATTTGTTGTGTTAATTCAGCCACATGTTTACGGCTCTCGTCGGCCATTTTATGAAAGACTGTATTTAAGGTAATATCTATATCTTTCGTTTCCTCTAAAGCCTTTTCGTAGCCTTCAATTCTATCGTTGTTAATTTTTACAAGGTCATTCAATACCTCTACTAATTCTTCGGTTGTTGTTGTTGTCATAGTATTAAGTTTTAGAAAAAAAAGCAACAATATTGTGCCAAAAAGACCGATACTGAATATTACAGGAATTGGGTAGTGACTTCCTCAGTCCTGTAGAAAATCTGCTCCTCATCAGGCAGGAGTAATATCAATTTGAATAGGAATAAAATGCAATAAAAGGATTATTGTACCAGAAAATTTAACCAAAACAAAAAAAATCTGTTTTTTTTGATGACTTTTTAGAAAAACTGTCATTTAATATTATAAGATTTAAATATGACCGATCAACAAATCATTGAACATCTCAAAAACGACAGGTATTCTAATGCACTTAAAGGTTTGTACAATAGCCTGCCGGTTGTAAAAAGCTACATTCTTGAAAATAATGGGACACCGGATGATGCTATGGATATTTTCCAGGATGCGCTTGTAATACTTTATAAAAAAGTAAGGCAACCAGATTTTAAGCTATCGACAAACCTTAAGCATTACTTGTTATCAATAGCAAAAAATTGCTGGTTTTATGAATTGAGACAAAGAAAAAAATTACCGCAGGGGCCGGGGCCCTCCGACATTGCTGAAACAGTCACCAGCGAAGAAGATGAATTTATGCTCGCCAACAGGGCATTTAATTTATTAGGAAAAAAATGCAAACAGTTATTGATCCTTTTTTACTTTAAAAAACAAAGTTTTAAAGAAATAGCTGCATCCTTATCTTTTAGCAATGAAAATGTAGCCAAAAATCAAAAATACAGGTGTTTGCAAAAAGCCAAAGAATATTACTCAAATCTTTCAAATTCTGATACTCATGAATAATAATAGTATAGCTATAAATAATTACCTGCAAAATGAAATGACTGCAGATGAAAAAAGTTCTTTTGAGGCCAGGCTGTCAGCTGATAAGGATCTTCAACAGGAGTTTCATATTCAACAGCAGCTGATTACGGCAGCGGTTAATGCAGGCATAAAAGAAAAATTCGGAAGAGCCCTCCGGCAACGAATACTTATGCGCAAAATAGTTCTGGTTGCCATAATAGTGATAGTTTTAGTTGCTTTATTATTTACCTATAAAAACAAGCAGGGCAATTACGCAGGGATTGCTGAAACGACTTCAGTTAAAACAAATCTTCCTTATATCAATCCTCCTTTAGCCGGTATCAATGTTCCTTTTAGTGAATATACAGTTGATGCTGAAAAAGCAGATATCATTTTTCACTACACAGGATCTATCATATATTTCCCGGCCTCTTCCTTTACAGACAATAAAGGAAATCCGGTAAAAGGAAAAATAACAATCACTTATCGTGAATTTGCAGATCCACTCGATTTTTTTGTATCCGGCATTCCGATGGATTATGATTCGGCCGGAAGAAAATACAATTTTGAATCTTCAGGCATGTGTGAAATCATGGCTTACAAGGGCAATCAAATACTTTCTGTTAACCTGCTTGCCAGACCTGTTATCTATCTTTCAGGAAAAAATAAAAGTGATCTGCACAATGTATATTTTTTGGATACCGTTGCCCGGAAATGGAATTACATTGGCAAAGATACTATTACAGCTGTAAAAGGACTTGCCGATACAAAGAATGCCGGGAGAGCAGTTCTCCCTGCCAGGGAAATGGATATATTCACAAAGCCAACACCTCCTGCCAAAGCCTCTGATCGCCCATCATTCAGTATAGAAATAGATCCGGGATCTTTTGAAGAGTTATTTACGTATGACAAAATGAAACTGGAAGTATTGGATGAAAAAACTTATAAAAGATCAGATGCAGATGAACACTGGGACAATGTAAAACTTGATCATACAGCTACGGAAGGTATTTACACAATCACTTTTAAAAATAATAACAGATCTGTTACTTATAAAGTAAAGCCGGTACTTGAAGGTGAAGATTATGAAAACGCTTTGAAAATATTCAATCAGAAGAATAAAGCCTATGAACTTGCGTTAAAAAACAGGTTGGATAATGACCAGAGGTTTTCAGATAGTCTTACTGCCCTTAATAAACTGTGGCAACAAAAATCGGAAGCTGAAGTAAAAAGGAATAATGCTATCAATGCTCTTATTATTGAACGAAACAGAAGGATCCGGGAAATAAAAGCAGCTGAACTGCAGGAGTCTGAAAGACAACGCCTGATAATGCAAGAGATTCAAAAAGACGCATGGAAATTTCAGGGTGACCAAACTATGAGCAATGAGATACTAAGGTCTTTTACTATCAGTAGCTTTGGCATATGGAATTGTGATCATCCGCAATATCCCGGGATAGAGATACCCATTTATTCATCTTTTGAAAGCGAGGAAAAAAAGCTTGAGTTAAAACATGTGGCTGTAGTGTATCAATCATTTAATGGAATTACCAATTTCCCTGCTAATCAAATAAGAATTATTCCCAATAAAGAAAATATGCTGTGGGGAATCAAAGACTCTTCTTTTTATTATTTTTCTTACAAAGATTTTCAACAGGCCAATATTCAACGGGGAATGACTTCTTTCAAATTTAAAATGAGGAAAGCGGGGCAAGCAATTTCTTCTTATGAGGATATTAAAAAACTGGTAGAAAAATTCTAAAAGCAATCATCCTTTTAATAGTAAATCTTCTTATTAAAAACTGTGTGCGTGTTATATATAATTTCTTTCCGGATTTGAACAGTTCGATGTGGATTTCATATCTTCCGTTTTATAAAATTGCTTATAATGAGATCATTTTTAACTGTCCTGTTATTATTCGTGTTGCTTTTGCAGACCGGCTGCTTTAAAAGAACCGAAGAAAAACCAACAAAACAGGAAGTGCATTTGTTTGCGAAAAAGATCCTGGCACAGGTGGATTCTATGAAGATCGACTTTCTGAAACAAAACCTTATTATGGAAGCTTTTATGAACAGGGTAAATATATCCGGCAAGCAGGAATATTTACCTGAAATAAAAGCAAATGTTTTATTGGATCTTAATTCAAATGAATTTGAGCGGAATATTTACAATGCAATGGGTGCTGACGGAACTTTTGAGCTCGTAAAAATTTTTGAGAAAGACAATGTGCATCACGCTGTTTTCAGGCTATACAGTTCTGCAGGCATCAACTATTTCGATATGGAGCTCACAAAACTGGGCAGTCAGGTTGGCATAGCTGATATCTATGTTTATATGATGGGGCAAAACCTAAGCAGGACTTCCGCCCAGTATGTTGAAGAAATGCTCAGGAATAGTGAATCGTCGGTAGGAAAGGTTACCAATGACAGGATAAAAAGAATAAAGAGTTACAGGAAAAGCGGGCATTTAAAAGCAGCTAAAAAAGAATTTGAAATGTTACCCTATGGCCTGCGAAATATAAGGGTCAATGAAGTGATTTACCTGGATATTCTTTCGAAACTAAGCGATACACTCTATGCAGATCACCTACATTTACTTGAGCAGAAATATGCGGGTACCCCCGGATTAGAACTCATGTTTATGGATTCTTATATTTTAAACAAGCAGTATGATAAGGCATTTTCTGCCTTAGACAGCCTTGATGCAGCCCTTCATCATGACCCTTTTCTAAACTATCACCGCGGTTTGATACACTATATTAAAGCCGATACAAAAAACGCAATAGCTGAATATGAAAAAGCGGCAGCAGAAATGCCATATTTTGCGCCTGTTCGCCTGCAGCTTGCATCTGTTTACCTGGAACAAAATGATGAATTGAATGCCAGAAAGAATTTTTCTATTTATAGAAAATTACCAAAAGCGGATAAAACCCTGGTAAAACAAATTCTACTTGCATATCCCCGGCTAAAAGACTAAACTATCCTGCACCCGGTAAAAAATGCAGGATAGCTCATCAATTTTATGAGGCAGAAACTGCCTTATTGTTTGCTTTCTTTTTAAGAATGGCCGCAGCAATTAAACTCACCAGCAAGCCTACCGGCAATATCTCTATATAAGTAAACAAAATAATCATCAAAGGGCTTTTATACATTTCGGTGTACTCATTCATTTTTGCCGTTTCTTTTGCCAGCTCCGCCGCACTCATACCACTGGCCTGTGCCTTGTTTAAAGAGTACCTTGTAAACTGCTCCATAAAATCCGGGATAAAGAAATAATAGCAAATCAACCAGGTAACTACATATATGGTAGAAGTGATAAGAGCGATGTACAAACCTATTTTAAAGGCTTTTCCAAAGCTTATTATTCCTCCGTCCTGCTTATCTCTTACCTGTTTAATGGCTACAAATACAAAAGAAAAAGAAAGGGCCATCGAGGCAAAGCCCACCAGCATATTCCCTTCAAACTTGCCGGTATTATAACAATAAATAGTGCCTGCGGCCAATACAACAGCCACAATGAGTCCACCAAGGAGACCATACTTTACAACAATTTGTTTCATACAATGATTTTTAAAACAGTTGATTAATACTGCTAAGATGCGGCGGCCTGCTTCAAAAGCACTCATACTTTAGTATGAAGCGGTTAAAAAAACAATTTTTCATACTAAAGTACTACGACTGTCATGGAATGATATTCCTGTTTTTTGCTTTTTCCACGGCTTGTGTTCTGCGGGTTACATCCAGTTTGAAAAAAATGCTGGCCACATGTGTTTTGATAGTGCTGAGAGATAAGAATAAATTATCGGCAATTTCCTGGTTGCTCATACCCTTTGCAATAAGTTCCAGTACCTCCAGCTCCCTGCTGCTGATCTCAGCCTCTTCAATGGCTTTTTGATCAGGCACAAAAATTTCCGGACGGGTAACAAATATTTCCTTCTCTACGATGGTTTCCTTTTCAACAATGCTGATCTCTTTTCGGGGCCCGAATAATTTCCTGGATATCCATATTCCCAGTAATAAAAAGAACAGGGCAATACTTCCAACATAAATTTCAAAACTATGATCAATGATCAGCAATTTATATTCCACCAGCCTCATAATAATAAACAATATGGCCAGCGAAACTGCATACAATATGACTGTTCTGTTTCTTTCCCAAAAATGCATGTGTAAAAATCAACATTTTTTCGTTATAAAAAATACACGGTTAAAAAACCATGTACTTTTAAATCATAGAGTACTTTAAAACAAAAACCCGTACTAAAGTGTACGGGCTGATGAAAAGATCCATGTGTAACCTATTGAGGCACTACTTCCCCATTTTCATTCAGGAACATCGTAGTAAATAAACCTCCCTTCATAGTTCTTATAATATAAATAGTATTATTGCCACTATATCGTACCTGCCTTATATCATATAAACTTTCGCCATATAAGGTTTTAAACCTGCTGACAACAGTTTCCGAAATATATGTTTGCCTTACAGGATAGGTATTGCTGGTATTTGAATTTATCTGTGTTGTTTTATCTGTGGTGGTGCTTATATCGGTACCTGTTGTATTGTTATAGATAACAGTTGTTTTTACAATTGCAGAAGCTGCCGGCTGAGTTGTGGTTGATGAGTGCACCTGCATTATAGTATCCGAAGATACATTTACTAAAGCCGGAACTGAAGGCAGGTTTGCCCTTCCTTCTGTAGCAGTGTTTTTTGCGGGTGTATTCTGTTGTACATTATTATAAACTGTTCGCGCCTGCGCATAAGGGATACCGTAAGAATCTGCCTCCAGCCCCGAAGGTTTATTTAAAATCGGAATACTTGCCTGCACACTCGGATTGTTATTTTCCACCGGATTTTTAACCATAGGTGTTCCCTGGTTTTGTTGAGGATAATTGTAAGCAGGGGAAGGCGCCGGATAATAAGGAGGTGCGGGTATTGTTTGTGCACCAGCCGCTCCGCAAACGCACAACGATAATATTACTGATAAGGTTTTCATATGTTGTATATTATTGGTATTCACAAATTGATTAGCCTTGTATAGAAAACAAGGAACATGCCTAAAGACGTTAAAATTTCATTTCCACTTACGGGGTTATGAATCTCAGGCCATTTTATTTAAATAAATTATTGAAAGTTGTTTTATAGAAACTGCGGTTTTTTGCAGGGCAATAAATTTTTTCCGGCAATCATTCCTTGTTATATTTAATGTTCCTTACTCTTTTGACTTTCCTGTTTTTTTGTTTAACCTGTTAACTTATTTACATGATGAGATCACTTTTACTATTTGTATTTTCTTTATTGGCGGGCATTACCAATTATACTTATGCTCAAAACAATTTGCGTTCTGATGCCGAACTAAAAGCATTGGTAACAAGATTTGTGAGTAGCCCTGTCAGCAGAATCAATAAGTCCAACGGCGATGTATTCCTGCAAAGAGATATGACTGCCTATCTTAAAACAAATGTGTTAGTCGCACCAGCTTTTCCTGCTTCGCAACTGGACCACGGCCATGATCATAAGACGGACATGTTGCTGGAATTTTTAAACAGGCCGCAGCCCGACATGAGCACTATGAATAAATATTTTAACCAGGCTGCGTTAGAATTTCACGTACCGGTAAGTATATTAAAAGCCACTGCACAGGTGCAAAGTAATTGGGCGCAGGTATCAGAGTCCATATATGGTTCCTGGGGAGTTATGGGTATAATTGAAAACAATGCTACTCACCAGTTGACCACAGCAGCTTCCCTATTGCAGGTAAACATTGCAGAGATAAAAAACGATGCTAAAACAAATATTCGTGCAGCAGCAGCTTTGCTGGCTTCTTATCAACTAACGCCTGCCGTTAACCTGGAAGATTGGTTTGATGCTGTAAAAAAACTCACCGGGCTTATAAGCAACGATATGCAGACCGAATTGGCCATCCGCATATTTAATGTGATGAAAAACGGCTGTAAGTCTGTAAGTCTGTGGGGCGAAATAATAAGCATTGATCCTGTGGATGTGGCGCTGCGACAAAATATTTTAGATCCGGAACCCTCCTACGGTCAATTTCCTGAAGGCGGCGGCCCCACTATTGAAGCAGTGGATTATCCTCTGGCCATTGAAAATTATACTACCTGCACTTCTAATTTCGGAACAAGACCGGTGGGCTATGATATCAAATATTATTTTGTGCATTATGTGGCTACGGGCACTTACCAGGGCGCTATCGACTGGTTTAAAAACTGTACCTCCGGTGTAAGTGCGCATTATGTGGTAAAAAACAGTGATGGCCAGGTGAGCCAGGTGGTAAGAGAAGCTGACCGGGCTTTTTCGCAGGGTGTATCAGAATACAACAATAATGGTATCGGGGTAGAGCATGAAGTACTGGCGACCAACTTAACCATGTGGGATAGTGAACCCATGCTAGCAGGTGCTGCCGCATTGGCGGCCGATGTATGCGATAGAAACAGTATTCCTAAAATAAGAAGAATAACAAATGGTGACAGAGGAATTTACGGACATAGTGATGTAAGAGCAACAGATTGCCCTAACCTTACACAGGCCCGCTGGGATGATTTTATCATTCGTATCAACAACCCGGTAAGATTTGTAACGGCGCCTGTTCTGTTTAGTGTTGGCAACAGCGGCACAGCTACCAACCTTACCGCAACCTGGAAACCATATGCAGATGCAAATCTTGTTGGCTACCGGTTGTATTATGCCACTGCCGATAATTTAAATGACTGGGCATTGGTGGCCAATGAAACAACGCTTACCTCTGTTACTACATCCCTTAGCTTAAATGCATCACAGTTTGCAGTACCCCCGGCGGGTGATGTATATCATTTCAAATTATGTGCAGTGCTGACAGATGGAGCCAATCCATTGCTGGAATCTGCCCCCAGTGATATTTATTCCCGCTCTTCCAACAGCACCGGCTCTTCCGTTTTAATTGTAGATGGTTTTGACAGGTACACCGGAAGTGCTTCTCATAAAAATGCAACCCATCCTTTTGTAACCAGTTATTTTAAAGCATTGCGTGATAAAGGCTTTTTACAAATAAGCAGTGCCGCAAATGAAAAAGTGGAAGATGGAACGATCAACCTCAACAACTATGATATAGTGGTTTGGTTTGTAGGTGATGAGTCGAGTGCGGATGTTGTTTTTTCTACCAATGAAAAAAATGCCATCAAAACATTTTTAGACAATGGTGGTAAAATGATCGTATCAGGTTCTGAAATTGGCTACAATGTAGGCAGGCCTGCTGCTGCCACTTACGACCAGGCTTTTATGAATAATTATCTGAAATCTACCTATGCTACAGACGGCGCCATTTCTTACACGCCTGCTACAGGTATTGCAGGCACCCCATTTGAAGGACTCAACATTCCTTTTGGAATTGTATACCCCGAAGATTTTCCGGATGCCGTGAATGCATTTACCGGAGCTACTAATATTTTAAATTATTCAGTGGCCAATATGAGAGCGGGTGTAGGATACAAAGGAACTTTTGGCACCGGTACTGTTCCGGGGGGAATGATCTTTCTTTCCTTCACTTTAGAAACAGCCCTGCAGCCAAATATTGATTTGTTTATGCAGTATGCGCTTGCCTATTTTGATGAGCCGGTTCAGACAACGCCTCCTGTGGCTATAGCAGACGTGGCCACTATACAAACAGGAGCTGCAAAACGCATTAATGTATTGGCCAATGATAACAACAATGGTACTCCTTTGTTATTGACAAGCATTATTATAACCACCCCTCCCGCAAATGGATCGGCCACCGCCGATGCCAATGGCGATATCACTTATATTTCCAATGGAAGTTTCACCGGCGTAGATAATTTTCAATACACAGTAAAAAATACCAACAACCAGGTTTCTAATGCGGCAACAGTTACAGTAACCGTAACAGCACCTGTCAGTTGTGATCCTGCGCCACCGGAAGTGGATGATAGCAGGCCAAAGCGTGACCTGCGTGGAGCCTGGGTTTCCACGGTGTCCAATATTGACTGGCCTTCTTCAAGAACATTATCCACAGCACAGCAGCAGGCAGAGCTGATAAGAATTTTAGATACATTGAAAAACACAGGATTAAATACCGTATTCCTGCAAATAAGGCCTGAGGGCGATGCATTATATGCTTCTTCTTACGAGCCATGGTCTTACTGGTTAACGGGAGCGCAGGGCACAGCACCCAATCCTTTATGGGATCCGCTGGAGTTTGCAATAACAGAAGCACACAACCGTGGTATGGAATTGCATGCATGGATCAATCCTTATCGTGCCAAACAAAGCACCCCGGCTTTAGCTGCCAACCATGTAGCAACCCTGCATCCTGAATGGACCTTTATTTCAGGCACTGCTACCCTGCTCAATCCTGGCTTGCCGGAGGTAAGAAATTATCTTACCAATGTAATTGCAGATATTGCCGGCAGGTACAATGTAGATGGGATCCATTTTGATGATTACTTTTATCCTTATGCAGGTATGACCGGCCAGGATGATGCCACCTATATTGATCATAACCCTACCAATATTGCCAATATTGCCGACTGGAGAAGAAATAATATAAACCTGTTAATTGCAAAAGTGTATGACACCATTGCTTTCATCAATGCGACCAACAACAGGAATGTGCTGTTTGGTGTAAGTCCGTTTGGCATCTGGAAAAGCGGCGTACCGGCAGGTATCAGTGGTACTTCTTCGTTTGATGTGGTGTATTGCGATCCTATTGCATGGATGCAGGCGGGCAAGGTTGATTATGTAGCGCCGCAATTATATTGGAAAATAACAGGACCGCAGGATTACAATATTTTATCTAAATGGTGGAACGACCAGGGTGCTTTATACAACCGTCATGTGTATCCGGGGCTGGCATTGTATAAAATGAATGATGCCAATAACTGGGCAGCATCGGAAATTCAAAACCAGATTGGTATTAACCGCCTCAACAGTCATGAGCAGGTTAAAGGGCAGATCATGTTCAGCACTCAGCAAATAATGGCCAATTCTAAAGGAATACAAACCGCGTTAAAAACCAGCGAATACCAATATAAATCTTTTAGCCCCGCCATGCCCTGGAAAGATGCGGTATGCCCTGTGGCTCCCACCAATGTGCGACAGGAAACAGATACCCTTCGCTGGGACATACCTGCTGCTGCTGCTGCTGCTGATGGCGACCTGGCAAAAAAATATGTGGTATATCGTTTTGCAAATATTGCAGAAGCCCTGACAAATATCAATGACGCCGGTAAGATATATGCTATTGTTTATACCAATAAAGTGGCGGTATCTTCAACAGATATCAACAGCTATTTTGCCGTAACTTCCCTGGATAAAAACAATAATGAGAGTGAAATAAGCCTTGGCGTTGTATTACCGGTTACGGGCCTGCAACTGGCAGTGCAGCTTTCCGGCAATACATCGCTGGTAAACTGGAAAACATTTACAGAAATAAACAGCCGGACTTTTGAGGTGGAGAGAAGTACAGATGGTATTCAATTCACAGCTATTCATAACAGGGCTGCCGCCGGCAACAGCAATGCAGAGAGAAGGTATCAATACCAGGACCTGTTGGCTTTCAGTGGCACCTATTATTATCGTATAAAGGCGGTTGATGCCGATGGCCGAATCATTTACTCTGATATAAAACAGGTGACGTATAAAACGAATGGACAAATTGTGGCAGGCCCCAATCCATTTGAATCTGTTATCAATATCAGTAATATTGCCAATACCCAAAAAATAGACCTCCTTGATATGGCAGGAAGAATATTGATAAGCAGAAAGATAAAAAATGAGACAAGTTCCATACTGGATGCAACTTTATTGCCTGCAGGTGTGTATCATTTAAAAATAACCAGGACAGATAATAGCTCTTCTGCTATTAAGCTGGTCAAATTCTAACGGTAATTATTAATTATTGACCAAGCCGGGCCATAGTGCCCGGCTTTTTAATATTATTTCAACAACTATTTTTATACTACCAATTGTTTTGTCTTACTTTCCCTGGTGCCTGTAATCAATAACCATAAACAGGTTCCGATTTCTCCAAGGGTTGCGGGCAGTCGTACATAACGGCTTATTCCTGCTTCGCCGTACCCGGGCACCAGCATATTACCAATAAAATTCAGCAGGTAACCTATGCAACCAGCCATCAATAAAATACCCAGCAGTTTAGGCAGGATGTCTGATTTAAATACCAGCAAACCCAGAGGGAACAGCCATAAACCCCAAAAGATCTGCAGTACCAAAATACCGTTATCATATTGATTCAGGTAGAACATAACCTGCGACTGCAATTGTTCTGTAGTTAATGAAAGGTTGAAGTTGTTATCCCCCAATAAAGAAAGTACGGCAAACTTGTTCAGCAGATTTACCAATGAAACCGGAACACTTACTGCCGCCAGCCCTACCATCAGCACTGCATACGTCTTGTTTACATGCTTTAATAATTTATATAAATACAAAGGCAGTAAAAGAAAGAATATATAACACAGCAGGCTACTTACAATACCCCAGCGAAACAGGAGAATCGAATTTTTTATATTGCCCACTGTAGTGGCCGCATTATCCCACACAATTAATTTTGAGGGAACATAAGCCAGGCTGAAAATCCCTGTAACAACTACAGCCAGGTATAACAACCCGGCAATCCTTGCTGTTTGTTTATTGGATGTGAACATTTATTTGATTTGATAATTATTCAAAAATTTTGTTTTGGCCATTTTAAAGCGTACCAGAATATGAAGGATGTCAATATTGATTCTACAATAGCAAGGAACACATAAAAACTCCACCAGGGGGCAATGGTCGTAAATGCTATGAGTAACATAATAGCGGTGTATAATGCGCCAAAGCTGATATTCAACCAACGGTTGAGAGCAGGGGGAAGAACAATACTTAAAAAGATCATTAAAGCCGGAATAGCCATTAAAACAGCGGCCGCAAATAATTTTAGCGGGCTATCCAGTAAATTATTTCCTGTTATAAACCCGTCAATTTTTCCGGGAACATACAATGAAAAGTAATCGCCATAGATATAGCAAAACATGACAGATGTCCACAGGGCTGCTAATTTAATACGGGTATTTACTTTTATATCTTCGGGGGACGAGAGACGTTTGCTCATTAACTTAAGGTAGTTTGGTTAAAAGAAGTATAACGGTTATGATTGGAAATAGTTACAATGGCCTGAATAATATTGATAATATTATGCCCGGATCTATCCGTTGAAGTTGGTGTAAATGGTTGTTTAAGCCATCTCGCAGTGAACTGTTTTTTTGATCTGCCTATTGTAATAAACCACAAAAAAACCTTCCTGGTGGAAGGTTTTTGATAGAATGTTGAATAATGGTTTATTGAAATAAACCCGGGTCTTTCATAGAAAAAGCATTGGTTTAAGAGGTTCTGGTATTATAACAAAGGATATTGGTGATTTCTTAACTACCTGCAATATCATTTATCCAGACAAAATATCTTGTAACACAATATGTTATTTGTTTGTAGAAAACATTCTATTACTATTATAGTATATTTCAAATAAGAAAAAGCAGTAACTGAAGAAATACAGCAACTACTGCACTCTTGATTCTTTTATCTCAATAATTCTATCCTCAATTATAAAGAGTACTATCATCATCAGAATTTCTTCTGAAATTTTAAATAAATAATTTCCGGGGAAATCTGCATTATAATAAAACAGGCAGGTTATTCCTTTTCTGCCAGTTGCTTTAATGATAGCAACACCGTGTTCTCTTCATCCTCCCCATAGCGGCCTTTTAAACAAAGCAACTTCGGACCGTAAAACAAAGCCACGATTTTGAACCCTGGCTACTTTTGTTCCAACAAAAACAAATTAAAAATGGAACAAAACAACTACCAGGGAGCACTACAGCAACCAATCGGTTCAGGCTTTAATGCAACCTCTACAGCAGAAGACGTGATTAAAGGTATAAATCTTACGGGCAAAATTGCCATCGTTACCGGGGGTAATGCCGGCATCGGGCTCGAAACAACCAAAGTACTGGCAGCAGCAGGAGCAACAGTAATTGTTGCTGCAAGAGACACCGGCAAAGCAGCCAGGAACCTGGAAGGCATTGCCAATGTAGAAATTGAAGCAATGGACCTTATGAATCCTGATTCAATTGATGCGTTTGCAGGGAAATTCCTCTCTTCCGACAGACCGCTTCATCTGCTCATCAACAATGCAGGCATTATGTGGGTACCTCTTCGAAGAGACAGCCGTGGCATTGAATCGCAACTGGCAACAAATTATTTAGCACAGTTTCATTTAACAGCAAGGTTATGGCCCGCCCTGAAAAAAGCAAATGGCGCAAGGGTGATCAATGTTTCTTCGCAGGGGCACCAGTTTGCAGCATTTGATTTTGAAGATCCTGATTTTATTCAACGGGAATATGAAACGCTCCGGGGCTATGGTCAATCAAAAACAGCCAGCAATTTATTTGCCCTTGAATTAGACATCCGGGCCAGGGCATACAAAGTTCGTGCATACTCACTGCACCCCGGCTCTGTTAACGGAACAGAATTAGGCAGGGAAGCATCTGTTGAACTGTTTCAGCAAATGGGATTTTGTGATGCAGAAGGAAATCTTCTTCCCGAAGTGGCAGCCAGGTTAAAAACAATTCCACAGGGTGCGGCTACCACGGTATGGTGTGCCACCAGCCCCGCTCTTAATAACCTGGGAGGCGTTTATTGCGAGGACGCAGACATTGCCGGGATAGCTACTGAAGGGGTGAGTTCTGCAGGCGTACAACAATATTCGCTGGATGAAACCAACGCAAAAAAATTATGGAAATGGAGCGAGGAAAGGACGGGCATTATATTTAATATTAACTGATCGCTTGTTTGTCCCGGAAGAAAGCAGCATTTATTCCCCATGCTTCTTCCGGCAGGCAGCAGCCTGTTCATAATAAAACAACAAAGAATGATTATTTCTATTTTTGTACTACTAACTTCTCGCATAAAGAGGAATTTTAAAAACCGGGCAATGGAATACAAGGCAGCTTATATAACTGAAGACATTAAACTCTCCTGTTATGAGGATAAATTTTTCAAGTCGGACATTATGTTCGACCAGCACATGCTGATCTGGTTTATTTCCGGTGAAACGAAGATCGTGCAGGCGGATGCTACCTATTTATTCAAAAAAGGAGATATTTTCCTGATCCCGAGAAACCAGCTGGCTACCATTATTAATTATCCTGCAGATGAACAGCCGCATAAAACAGTCGTTATGCATTTGTCAACTGCAAGGCTGCGGGACTTTTACAAAACACTTAATGTAAACCCTCAGCCACCGGCCTCTCAAAAGATATTTACTTTCAACAATCATCCCTTGCTGGAAAGTTGCCTGGCCTCATTGATCCCCTATTTTAATATGAAAGAATTGCCGGAAGATATTGCTGCATTAAAGATCACAGAAGCTATCAGCATTCTGAGGGCTATTGATAAAGGGATAGATAATGTGCTGGCAAATTTTGAAGAACCGGGTAAAATTGATCTGCATAGCTATATGGAAAAAAATTTTATGTTCAATTTGCCTTTGCAAAAATTCGGGTATTTAACAGGCCGGAGTCTTACAACTTTTAAACGGGATTTTGGCAAAGCCTTTAACAGTACTCCTCAAAAATGGCTGATAAAAAAACGATTGGAATTAGCCCATTACCAGTTCACTGAAAAGAAAAAGAAACCAATAGATGTTTGCTATGAAGTGGGTTTTGAAAATCTCTCTCATTTTTCCTTTGCCTTCAAAAAACATTTTGGTTATGCGCCAACAGATCTTATAGAAAAAAAAGCAGGGCGTGAATAGTATTTTACTCCTTTGATTTTCTTCTTTTTTACTTTATCCGGAAGTGTAGTATGATGATACC
>Ga0351832_1016_pt1 | contig 33347 bp, 24 predicted proteins | sample BONcelHFGM3001C4_FD_206750 | JGI IMG/M metagenome (GOLD analysis project Ga0351832, IMG submission 206750) | Enriched cells from coal bed in the Powder River Basin, Montana, United States - BONCAT cells FGM rep1 HSBNCT.FGM.300.1.C4 ...
GCTTAAAAACTCCGGAAATTAAACCTTCTTTCAAAATGAGTATAGCTAAAATTCTTTGGGTAGATGATGAAATAGACAGTTTGCAATCGCAGATCATGTTTTTGGAAAATAAAGGCTACGATGTAGATACCAAGACCAACGGTTTTGATGCCGTGGAATATGTAAAAGAAAATATTGTAGATGTAGTACTGATGGATGAAAGTATGCCCGGCCTCACCGGACTGCAGGTATTGCAGCAATTAAAAGAGATAAACAGTACTATACCTGTAGTACTCATTACTAAAAATGAAGCAGAAAATTTAATGGATGAAGCCATTGGCAGCCAGATAAGCGATTACCTGATTAAGCCGGTGAATCCTAACCAGGTATGGCTGAGCCTTAAAAAGATCATTGATAATAAAAGGCTGGTGGCAGAAAAAACCACCAGTGCCTATCAGCAGGAATTCCGCAATCTTTTTATGGCCCTCAATAACAATCCTGATTATAATGAGTGGATGGACCTTTATAAAAAACTGGTGTATTGGGAACTGGAAATGAAAAAAAGCGATAGTCCCGAAATGCAGGAAGTATTTGCCACTCAAAAGCATGAGGCCAATACCGAATTCTTTAAATTTATTTCTAAAAATTATGCAGGTTGGGTTTCTCCAAAAAGTACAGATGGCCCTATAATGAGCCACACCTTATTAAAATATAAAGTGTTGCCACACCTGGAAAAAGGAACGCCCTTATTTTTCTTACTGATAGACAACCTGCGGTTTGACCAGTGGAAAGCAATTCAACCCATTTTTGCAGAAAGTTTTCGCATACATGAGGAGGAAACTTTCTATGCGATTCTTCCTACTGCTACGCAATATGCCCGCAATGCAATTTTCGCCGGCCTGCTACCTATTGATATTGAAAAACAATTTCCCAATCAATGGAAAAATGATGATGAGGAAGGCGGAAAAAATTTATACGAAGAAGAATTTTTAAGAGCACAATTAAAAAGAGAAGGCAAGGGCGACCTGAAATTTTCATACACCAAGATCACAAATAATAACGACGGACAGAAAATGGTGGATAATATGCACAATATGATGCAGAATGATTTTAATGTGATTGTGTACAATTTTGTGGATATGCTGAGTCATGCCCGTACAGAAATGGAAGTATTAAAAGAACTTGCAGGTGATGAAACCAGTTACCGCAGTCTTACTCAAAGCTGGTTTGAGCACAGTCCATTGCACCAGGCATTGAAAAAAATTGCAGATAAAAAAGTGAACCTGGTTGTAGCTACAGATCATGGCAGCACAAGGGTAAAGAACCCGGCAAAAGTAGTAGGAGATAAACAAACCACGGCCAATCTTCGTTATAAACACGGGCGTAATTTAAATTATGAAGCCAGGGATGTACTGGCTTTCAGGGATCCAAAAGAGGCAGGATTGCCGGTGCCTAATGTAAATTCCAGTTTTATTTTTGCCAAGGGCGACCTGTTTTTATGCTATCCAAACAACTACAATCATTTTGTGAATTATTATCGTAATACGTTTCAGCATGGTGGTGTGAGCCTGGAAGAGATGATAATACCCGTGATAAAGATGAGCAGCAAGTAGCCTCTCCGCTCCCTGAAAGGAAAACTGATTGAAGCGAGAAATAAACAGAACTATTATTCCACAACTTGTGGAGAATGTTTTTTTGCCAAACCCTGCTATTGATAGAAGTTGCACTTAATTAATTAAATCAAGAGCGCCTCCGGGCAGTGACTATGAAATTTACACAAAACACATTAGATAAGATTGAGAAGATCGTAGAAGATTGCAATTATATTATCCGCTATGAAAGAGGAACCTTTCAAAGCGGCTATTGTATTTTGCAGGCAAAACGAGTAGTGGTATTAAATAAGTTTTTACAAACAGAAGGGCGTATCAATACTTTGATAGATCTTATTCCCCAACTGGATATTAATTTTGATTCGCTAACGCATGAGAGCCAGAAATTATACAGCGAACTACTGTTGGTAGAAGCAAAATGATTTTATACAAATCTTTTGATAAAGGGACTCAATAGAGTCCCTTTTATTTATCTAAGATTCCAGTATATTCCACGATGTATCAATTCCGGGATCTTCATTATCTTTTAATTTATTTCCTTCCTGGTTCTTTTGTTCTTCTTTTAATGCTTCTTTTTTTTCTTCCGGAATTTTTACTGCCTGTTGTTTATTAACCGGGCCGGCCGGCGCATTGGCAATATCTTCTTCCGTAATAATGTCTTTCTCATTGTTTAAATGCTCATGTATCTTTTTTTCTGTACGCTCATCTTTATATTGATCGCCAAGGCCGGGTAAACCTTCGTTGACAGATGGATCTCTTTTCATATACTGTAGTTTAGTTAATATTGTTATGTATAAAACCGTACCAGAAAAAACAGCATATTAAATTCATTTTATTAAATCCCCGCTTATTGAAGGGTAAGTGTTTATGGGATAATATTCTACAATAAATTCAGAATCCTTAAAAATGTTCACCGATTCTACATATTTCTTCTGTACTGGCCTCCCACACTATACAATGCATTGGTAATTTGCCCCAGTGAACAATATTTTACTGTTTCCATCAATTCTTCAAAAAGATTTCCGTTCTTAACAGCTACTTCCTGTAAACGTTTCAGCATACCTGCACTCTTATCAGCATGGCGTTCCTGGAAAGCTTCCAGCGTTTTTATCTGGAATTCTTTTTCTTCTGTTGTACTGCGGATAACTTCCTGCGGAAGAATTGTTGGAGACCCGTTCTTGCTTAAAAAAGTATTTACACCAACAATCGGATATTCTCCTGTGTGTTTCAATGTTTCGTAGTACAAACTTTCCTCCTGTATTTTATTTCGCTGGTACATGCGTTCCATAGCACCCAATACACCACCCCTGTCTGTAATGCGGTTAAATTCTGTTAATACAGCCTGCTCAACAAGGTCGGTCATTTCTTCAATAAGAAAAGAGCCCTGGTTGGGGTTTTCATTTTTGGCTGTACCCAGTTCCCGGTTGATGATTAATTGAATGGCCATCGCCCTGCGCACACTTTCTTCAGTTGGTGTGGTAATGGCTTCATCATATGCATTGGTGTGAAGTGAATTACAGTTATCATAAATAGCATACAGTGCCTGCAACGTAGTACGAATGTCATTGAAGTCAATTTCCTGTGCATGCAAAGAGCGGCCGCTGGTTTGAATATGGTATTTTAACTTCTGGCTGCGGTCATTTCCTTTGTATTTATTCCGCATTGCTTTTGCCCATATACGGCGGGCCACACGGCCAATCACACTATACTCCGGATCCATACCATTGCTAAAGAAGAATGAAAGGTTGGGGGCAAAATCATCAATATGCATTCCACGGCTCAGATAATATTCTACATACGTAAACCCATTGGATAATGTAAACGCCAGCTGTGTAATAGGATTGGCACCCGCTTCTGCAATATGATAACCACTGATACTTACGCTATAAAAATTCTGCACCTTATGATCAATGAAATATTGCTGAACATCGCCCATCAGTTTCAATGCAAATTCTGTTGAGAAAATACAGGTATTTTGCGCCTGGTCTTCTTTTAAAATATCTGCCTGAACTGTACCTCTTACTGTACTCAGTGCTTTCGCTTTTATTTGCGTGTACACATTTTCCGGCAATACATCTTTACCACTGAGACCTAATAATCTTAATCCTAATCCATCACTTTCACCAGGCAGTGCCCCGGTCAGCGTTCCTTTTTCAGGCACAACAGGTTTATCATTTGTACCGATATACCTTGGCAACTGGTCAACTTTATACCTTGATTCGATAATCTTATTTACCTCTTCCCTTAAATTATTTTCTATGATATATTTTTCGCAGAGTTGATCAATGGCGGCATTCATAAAAAAAGCGAGAATGATCGGGGCCGGACCATTGATGGTCATGCTCACCGATGTTTTGGGATCGCAGAGATCGAAACCGCTGTACAATTTCTTTGCATCGTCTACCGTGGCAATACTCACACCACTATTACCTACTTTTCCATAAATATCAGGGCGGTAGGCAGGATCTTCCCCATACAGAGTAACGCTGTCAAAAGCAGTACTCAGGCGCTTTGCCGGCTGACCCAGGCTTACATAATGAAAACGCCTGTTGGTTCTTTCGGGGCCGCCCTCGCCGGCAAACATCCTGGTTGGGTCTTCGCCTTCTCTTTTTAAAGGGAATACACCTGCGGTGAAAGGAAATTCTCCCGGCACATTTTCCTGCAACTGCCATTTTAAAATATCTCCCCAGTCATTGTATTTGGGTAATAGCACTTTCGATAAGATGGTACCCGATAAGCTTTTATAAGTAAGCGGTTGCCTGATGACCTTATCTCTTACTTTAAATTCATAAAATTCCTTGCTGTACCGATCTTTAACTGCAGACCAGTTATCCAGTAATTTTTTATTCCCGGGATGTAATTTTTCCTGTAAACCGGTTTGTATTTTTTTTAATTCTTCAACCGCTGTTGGGGTTAAAACCGCAGACAGGGTGCCATCCAAATGATATAGCTGCCTGGCAATAGCCGCCTGAGTATTTACCCATTCATCATACTCTCCGATCGTTTCTGCAATCTCTGCCAGGTATCTCACCCTTTTTGGCGGAATAATAGTGGATTGGTTGCTGGTGTCTGTTTTATGATCATGATGTTCTATATGGCCTTTAAAAGTTATGCCTGTTTTGCCTTCAATTTTTTCCATAAGGCGCTCAAACAATTCATTTACTCCTGCATCATTGAATTGTGCGGCGATAGTTCCTACCACCGGGAGCTCCTCGTCTTTGGCATCCCATAAAGTATGATTGCGTTTATACTGTTTTCGTATATCATGCAAGGCATCCAGGGCACCTGCTTTGTCAAATTTATTTAAGCAGATCACGTCTGCATAGTCGAGCATGTTTATTTTTTCCAATTGCGATGGAGCGCCATATTCCGGCGTCATCACATACATACTTACATTGCAATAATCTAAAATGGAAGCATCGCTTTGACCCACACCGGCACTTTCCAAAATGATCAGATCAAAAGCGGCTGCACGGCAAATATCAATGGCTTCCTGTACATACTGGCTAAGTGCCACATCGCTTTCCCGGGTAGCCAATGAACGCATATAGGCCCTTGGAGAAGAGATGGCATTCATACGGATGCGATCACCCAATAATGCACCTCCGGTTTTTTTCTTACTGGGATCAACAGAAATAACAGCAATGGTTTTATCTGTATAGTTATTTAAAAAACGTCTTACGATTTCATCCGTTACAGATGATTTACCAGCACCTCCTGTACCCGTAATCCCCAATACCGGAATGTTTTTGCCGGTCGCCGGTTTTCGGTCGCCGGTCGTCTCAATACCATTCTCCACATTGGTGATCTTTCTTGCAATGGTTCTCACATCTTTTACTTCGCCTAAAGTCATGGGTGATGTATAATTGTCCCTACCATTCAAATTAAAATCGCAGTGGGTTACCACGTCTTCAATCATGCCTTCGAGACCCATTTTGCGCCCATCATCCGGACTGTAAATTCTTGTGATACCGTATCCATGTAACTCTTCTATTTCGGAAGGAAGAATAGTTCCACCACCACCCCCGAATATTTTTATGTGACCGCAGCCATTTTGGTCCAGCAGATCTTTCATGTATTTAAAAAATTCCACATGACCACCCTGGTAGCTGGTGATAGCGATGCCCTGCACATCTTCTTCTATGGCACATTCCACAATTTCGGCTACACTCCTGTTATGACCTAAGTGAATAATTTCTGCCCCTTTACTTTGAAGAATGCGACGCATAATATTGATGGCAGCATCATGCCCATCGAATAAGGCTGCTGCTGTAACAATACGAACTTTATTTTTTGTAGTAAAACTCATAGTATTTTTTTGAAAGCATAAAAACTGCATTATGGCTACTTTACAATGAAATAGCATTATGGCAAGCCAGCAAATTTACAGATAAAGGCTTAATCCTTTTTAGCCGGGGTAGCTTTCTTTTTAAAAAGGCGGGCTATATCAGATTGCAGGCCCACAGAAAAATTAAAAGAGCGGGAATCAATAAAGCGATGGCTCATCAATACACTTAAGCTCAGCTGGTATTCTATTTTTACCGGGAAATTGCCAAATCCAAAAGCGTTCACAAAAGCAGGTTCCCAAAAAACAACCGGTCCATTGTTTAAATCTGCCAATTCATAAATAGTCAGTTGGTTGTAATCATAGTCTGTTTTTATCTTATTGTATTTAATTATACTAAACCTGGAGGAAACGGCTACTTCCACCTGTTTTTTACTTTGGAACATAATGGCAGGCTGAATATATAATTTTACAATTTTTGCCTCATGAAAATTGAGGGTCTGCCCTCCATTGTTATCTCTGCCATTATCTGTAAAACTAAATTTGCCAAGTCCTATCCCTGCAAATGCCTGGAAATAAAGCCCACGGCTCTTACCCCTCGTTAAACGGGTATAGTAGCCACCGCCTAATTCTGTAAGATTTCTTTTGTAGCGGATTACAGAACTATCACTTGCGCCTGAATAATCTCCTCCATTCATTTCCGACCTGGAAAAAAAATTGGCCTGCAATGCAAAACGGTTGCTAATGGCGTAAGCACCGTGCACATCTACGCCGTTGCTGTAACCATGATAGGTTTGATTGTCAATTGTTTTTGTACCGGTTAAGTTGGTGGAATATAACATTCCTAATTTAGAATCTCCATTTTCGGTTAACAATGGTACATTTTGGGCAGCAGGACTATAAACATAACGGGGTGTATAGCAGGATGAAAGTGTAAGTAAAAAATAAAAAGTAAAAAGTAAAAGAACAGGAAGCTTCATACAAAATATTTTTATTGCATTTTAAAAGTAAGTGCTGCAAAGTCTTCTATACTTAAAGCCTCTGCTCTTTTATCGAAAATGGGATCTTTTAATTCTTCCGGATAAAATAAACTTTTAACTGCATTGCGCAGGGTTTTTCTTCTTTGGTTAAAGGCAGTCTTTACCAGGTTTCTGTAGGCCTTATCAGACCGTACATTAAGGGTTTCTGTTTTGCGTGTTAATCTTATTACCCCACTCATCACCTTAGGTGGCGGATCAAACCGGTCAGGTGGTACATCAAAGAGATATTCAATGTGATAAAATGGTTGTATCAAAGCACTCAGTACTCCAAAAGCCTTACTGCCGGGATTGGCCGCTGCTCTTTGAGCCACTTCTTTCTGAAACATTCCAATAATCACAGGTACATTATCTTTCCAGTTTAATATTTTGAATAGTATCTGTGTAGAAATATTGTAAGGGAAATTGCCGATCACAACAAAAGGCCCTTTGAATGGTTGATCAATATCTAAAAAATTCTGATGGATCAGCTTATCTTTTAATACAGGATAAGTTTTTTCCAGGTAGGCCACTTTTTCATCATCCAGTTCCACTGCTTTAAAATCAATACGGGGTAACTGTATCAGATGTTTGGTAAGAGCTCCTGCACCAGGTCCAACTTCCAGCAGGTTGCTGAATTCGTTTTTTTTTAAAGCTTCAATAATATCAAGAATAATATTTTCGTCTTTTAAAAAATGCTGACCCAGTGATTTTTTAAGTGTATACATATTGAACAAAACTAACGTAAAATAAGACACCCCTCTGGTTAGAAGGGGTGTCTTATTTATTTTTCTTTGAAAGCTGATTTAATTATGAATGATCAGTTTTGCTGATTGAATATCATTATCAATCATCATTTGTACATGGTACACACCATCGCTGTATTTTGAAAGGTTTGTAAGCGGTAGTATGTTATTACCTTTTAATGCTTTAACCTTTTGCATATACATCAGTTTTCCGGTTACATCCCTGATACTAATAGTTACAATTGTTTCTTTTTCCGTATAGAAACGTACAGAAGCTATATCAGCAGCAGGATTTGGAGCCACACTAAATACTGTAGTTGTTTTTTCTTTCCTGATAGCTACTACGTTGCTGTATTTAACCTGGCCGTTTACTGCCGTAGATTTTATACGGTAATAAACAATAACAGCATTTAAAGCTGAAATATTATCCTGATCAGTAAAATTCTTCAACTGGTCAAGTGCTATATCTGCCGGTTGGCTACCAATTTTCTGATAATTGATATTATCTGTACTTCTTTCTGTTTCAAATCCGCTTAGATAAAGGCTGCTGATAACGCCCCAATTCAGGCTGACGATATTTTTGTTCTCTGCCGCATTCAACTGCAGGTATCTTACCGGCAACACTCCTGTTACACAACGCCAGTCTCTTTCAAAAGCACATCCTGACATTGTTGAGCGTTGTACTGTAGCACGGGTTCCCGGAGAAGGATCTCCTGTAAGACTACCCAGTGTTCCCATATAAATAGATGTACCCTTTAAATTTGTGGTAGAATTGATCAGGTCAAACCGGTCATCTAATCCATCCCCATCTGTATCTATTCCCAAAGCTGTGGTAATTTCATCTGCATTGCCATCTAAATTCCAGTCATTGCCTTCTACTATATCCGGTTGTCCATCGGCATCGGTATCAAGATCCATGTAATCCGGAATGCCATCTCCATCCCTGTCGGATAATAATATACCCGCACCGGCAAATGTGGAAGCATGAGGAGCCAGATCATAAGCATTGTCCAGGCCATCATTATCACTATCGGCATAAGCCGGAAACTGATAGCTGGCTGTGGTTTGGCCTTCAATATTATCAGGAATACCATCTCCGTCACTATCTATATCCAGGTAATTTGGCTCGCCAACCCCGTCTGTATTTAATAATACCAGGGGTGCAGGCCTTACTCTTATAGTATTGCTCCAGCCATCTGTGCCAATTATTCCATCTTCAAAACCATTGAAGTTAGTATCTGGGAAACCTGCTTCCCGTACATCCACAATTCCATCGCCATCACTATCCAGGTCGTAAGGATTTGCACGGCCATCATTGTCAAAGTTTTTAAACGGATAGCTATCTGCACGGCCATCATTATTTATGTCAGCGCCTGTGCGCAACAAGCCGGAGCCATTAATATAACTGTCATGCAATCCATCTCCGTTCACATCTACAAAACCATCAATAACCGCATTGTTATTAGCATCCGGACCACCTGCTTCTATTACATCAGGAATACCGTCGCCATCACTATCTCTGTCTAAATGGTTAGGTCTTCCGTCTCCGTCAGGATCAACATTACTCAATCCATTACCTGAGTTGATAGCACCCACATTACTTGCATCCACATTCTGACTTAAACCGTCATTATCAATATCGCTGTAATTATCTATTCTTCCATCACCATCCGCATCTACCCCGCCGGCTTCTACTACATCCGGAATACCATCGTTATCACTATCCAGGTCGAGCATATTAATAATACCGTCGAGGTCCATATCAAAACGATCATCTACACCATCCCCATTGGTATCTATACGGCCCGGGAACGAGGTATCAAGGTAATTGGGAATACCATCATTATCACTATCTCCATCTGCCTGGAAATCATCATTGATGTGGTCATTATTATTGTCTTTATATCCTGCATAACCTGTGTTAAATGCATCTGTTAATGCAGCAGGTATATTACTTTCCACGTAATCGGGAATACCGTCGTTATCCTTATCGATATCGCAGGAAATAAATATAGTTACGGATTGGCAGCTTGTAGTATTACAAATACCTTCTGCCCTTACAAAATAGGTGGTGGTGGCAAAAGGTGCTGCTACGTTAATAGTAGCACCGGTACCAATGGGCGTGCCACTACAAGTACCTGCATACCAAACCCATTGAGCCCCATAACCCAGACTTCCGCCTGTTATGCCCAGGCTTACCTGGATAAGCGGACATACATTATTTTTATTTCGCGTTGCAGATATGGCTTCAACAGATAATGCTCTACCCACCAACAACATCCCTGCTGATGCAAAACGACAGTTGGCATTTCCTATGTTTCCGTTAGCGGCAATTAAAACACGATAATATTTACCGGTATCAGCAGCAACTACACTGGGAATAGTGTAGTTGGCAGAAGTGGCACCCACAATATTTGTCCATGGGCCAGCTGCAGCCGGGGCAACCTGCCATTGGTATTGTACAGTTCCGGCAATAGTAGTAGGATCAGTAATGGTAGAAGTAAATTCGGCCGGGCCACCCATACATCCTGATGCAACGGTAGCATCAACAACAGGCGTAGGATCACAATTACCAAATTGTATATCATCAATCAATACATCGTTGCCACAACCACCATTGGCATCATTGATCAATTCAATGATAAGTTGATTGTATGTTATTGGCGCAAGAAACCTTAACCCATACTGCTGCCATGTTGATGTGGTAATATCTATAGTAGTTGTTTCTGTAATGATCAGCCCGGATATACCATCTCTTATACGCATCCTTATCCTTGGATAGCGGAATCCACCAAAGGCATTACATACTGTTTGGTAGGCGGCATTGCCCGGGAATGCTGCATAGAAAGACAATGAATATTGTTGATTGGCACAGGTATTATAGTAAAAAGAAGCCCTGTACATGGTAGTATTGGCAGCATCTGCATTTACAACCAACATACGACCATTGGCATTGCCCGTATGATCAGTAATGCTTAAAAAATTGGCATTATTGGCATTATTGGCATTATTGGTTACGGTATACCGCTCTAATGGCAGCGGTTGTGTAGTAGAAGAGGTATATAAACTTGAAGCCGTAGGCAAAAGCACACCAGCGGCAACTGTTGCAGCCGGAATAACAGCCACGAGCCCCGTACCCGTTCCGAATGTTTGGGTATATAATATATTAGTAAGAGCCAGGCATGGAGGAGTAATGGCCGGTACTGTTATTAATAAAGGAGTGGGTTGATTTTCTCCTGTATCATCCGGTTTATCATTACTGTTAAGATCAGGTTGAGTGCCGTTTGTAGATACGTCTCTTAGCGGATCACCAAATAAATTGGTACCGCTTACGGTGGCAGAGTTGTTATAAACTACCCCTGCAAGAATACCGGATATGCGGCAGGTAATACGTATGGTAATTTCATTTTGTCCGGGAATATTCGACAAGGTTGACCCAGCTATAAGTAAATTAAAATTACCTGCTGTTTTACCATCATATGCAGGGTTTGGATTGATACCCGCCGGGCCCGAGAATGAGGTAATTGATGCACTGATATTATTTGCCAGCGTATTGATATTATTTAAAGTATCATATACCTGTACATTTGATATTGGCGTTCCTCCATAGTTTTTAATATAGAGTTCGTACACTACATCATAAGTATTACCGGTAACCAAAGTGGCAGATACCAGTCTTTTGGCAGCACCTATACCGGTTGGTATATTGGTCATATCTGCAGAGGTAAAATTGTCTGTGGATGTAATAGGAGATAATGCACCCGTAAGAATATCTATTTCTCTATGAAAGCTGTTACATATAGTACCCGATCTTACACTCCCCACCAGGTTACCGCTTGCATATGCCAGGCCTACCAGGTTATTACCTGTACCTAACATAAGGGTATCAATAAAAGTGGCAACCAGGGGAGTTGCTGAAGCATAATCCTGCCAGTTGATGGTAAAATATTTATTATCAAATGCTGCCAGCATTTGCCTGCCCGGTGTCATTACAACGTCACCGCTCTGGCGATAAATATACCTTGGTCCAAAATCGATAGGACGTGAAAGACCTAGTGTGTTGGTAGCAAAATCAACCTGCTGTAATTCCATATCATATACACCAGAATTGGTAAACCAATAATGACCAATATTATCATAAGCACGGATAAATCTTGCATTTAAACCGGATGCATCATAATAAGCGATAGCAGGGTTACCATCTGCCACAATTAAATTGGAATAAGCACCCCGGCTACCGGTAGCTTCCGGTGTTTCCATAACATCCCAGGTTGTACCATTGGCATCTGTGGCTCTAATAAATTCTATATCCTGGTTGGTGCCATCCTGGAAAGAAATAGCAGGTGTACCGTTTACAATGGCCATGGATGTATATAAACCTATATTACCGCCTGTTGCAAGATTTTGAGCTGTGCCCCATGCTGTACCATCGGCATTCGTTGCCCTTATATAAACCAGGTCCTGGTTAGTAGCATTATAAAAACTGATGGCAGGATTACCATTTACAACTATCATGGATGTGTACTGTCCGGTGTTATCGGTCGTAACAACAGAAACCGGAGCATTCCATGTTCCGCCATTTGCATTTGATGCCCTGATATACCTGAGATCAGTATTGCTTGCATCATAATAAGAAATAGCAGGATTGCCATTTACAACAGCCATACTAAGGTATTGACCTGTTGTACCTGTTGCATCCAAAATTGCAGGCGTGGCCCAGGCGCTCCCGTTGACATCCGTTGCTCTTACATATTTCAGATCTCCATTGGTTACATCATAATATGCAATTGCAGGGTTACCGTTAACAACTACGAGTGAATTGTATTGCCCAACATTGGTGGCTCCCGGAGGATCATCTACCACTACCGGGGTACCCCAGGCCGTTCCGTTTGCATTGGTCGCCCTTACATACATTAACCTGTTATTGCCTACATCATGATAGGCAATTGCAGGGTTACCATTTACAACAGCCAGAGAAGGATATTGACCAACATTACCCGCTGTAGCAACACTAACCGGCGGTGCCCAGCTAACGCCCTGCACATCATTTGCCCTGCTGTAATGAAGATCATCATTTGTGTCATCATATTGGGCAGATGCCGGTTTGCCATTTACAATGGCTGCAGACAAGAATGTACCTACATTGCCGGTAACATCATAACTCAAAGCGGGCACCCCTGTTGTATCTACAAAGTTTATCTGGTATCCAAGGCCGGTTGCCGGGTCAAATTCAATACCTACCACTAATTGGTTTTCAAATATCTGGTAGATAGGCAATGCGGTTCCATTTGGACAAACGGTAGGTAACCACCTGTAAATATTAGTGGTGTACTGACCTGAAGAACTTGTAATTCTTCCATAATAAAGATACCCGTCAAAAGGATTAAATTGAATAGTTGACAGGTTATCGGTGAAACCTCCTACCAGATTTGGCAAACAGTTCGATCTGTGGCTTAACACATTAGTAACATCATTGTAGTTATAGTACTTCAGCGAATCTCTGCTCGTATTATTACAGGGACTACCAATACCTACCGGTATAGTTACAGTAGCCGGCTGTGCATATGCAATGTTTGTGTGCAAAAAAATTGCACACAAAAACATTACGGCGAAGTATTTGAATAATCTACTGGTTAATAAATCTTTTTTCATAAACAGGTTATTTGTTGGACTTGATTGGACTTGTTATTTTATCACCGCTATTTTTTTAACTACTTTAAAGTATTGATCACTTTCAATCTCTACATAGTAAGTACCGGCAGCAAATTCCTGTAATGGAATACGAAGTTTATTGCCTGCTGCTATGGATTGCTTTGTAAGAACTTTTACTGTTTTTCCGATATTATCAACCAGTTTTATATTTGCTGTAATAACCGATGATGCACCATGGCTGATCATAATGTGATCGCTGGCAGGATTGGGCGTTACTACAAAAGATTCTGTCAATTTATTGTTGACGCTGGCGATCCTGGTATAGAATGATGCGCCATTCTTTTCAATTATTTTTATACGGTAGTAAATAATGCCTGCCGGAATATTATGATCAATAAAATTGAAATTTCTTACTCCGTTATTTTGAGAAGAAAGCTGAGCGCCTATTTTTTCAAAAACAGTCCCATTGGTACTTCTTTCTATTTCGAAAGAACTATAATCCGAAGATTGTTCTACATTCCAGTCGAGCCTGGCATTTTTACCCTCTTTTTGTGCTGCAAAGTTTACCACATTGGTTGCCAGTAAAGCAAGACCCGCATCTTTAGTTATTAATGGAATTGTATATGTCGGGCCTGCACTTGTGACGATATTTGGTTCTGCTAAAGTTTCTGCAAAAGGATCGAACTCTACAGAAGTAGGTGTAAAAGACAGTGCAATCTGTATAAGCGAACCACCGGATGGAGAAGACAATACACCATTATTTACACGATACAGGTTACGTGATTTATCAAACAATACGATCGTTGTATCCAAAGTTGGTGAGGTTCTTTTAAAACGCAGTACAATAGGCATATCAAAATGGGCACTGTCAGCCGAAACAGCCGTTTGAGGCAACATTAATATTACCTGGTTTCCCACGTTGTTCCACCTTGCAGTAGAGTAGGATGCATGGCCTTTTGAATACATCCAGTCATTGAACATACCGCTCAGATCGAGTCCACTTACCGCTTCCATGTGCCTTTGTACATCGTTCGTATAGGCATTGCTGTATCGCAGGGTAGGGTCAGTTTGATAATTTTGCAAGGCCTGGAAAAATTTGGTATCGCCCAGTGTTTTCCGAAGCATACTTACAAACATGGCGCCCCTTTCATAAATATAAACCGAGGGACTAAAGATGGCACTCATCGTAGAAGTATCTGCCCTGTAAATTTTTTCTGCATTTGCCGGAAGGGCATCATCTTTGAAAGTTAACCGATGTTGGGTGGGTGTTACTGTTAAACTTCCATCTGTTTTGCCTTCCAGGTAAACCACTTCGCTATACCGGGCAAAACTTTCATTAACCCAGATGTCTCTCCAGCTACCACATGTTACAGACGCTCCCCACCATTGGTGTCCCAGTTCATGGGCAATTACATCCCAGTCGGCAGAACTATTATAAGTACCTGACCCCATACCGCTGAAGGTGTTGTGCTCCATGCCACCACTGAAACCAAATGTGTAATGACCGTATTTTTCATTTTTAAAAGGATAGTCACTAAACTTATTACTCATCACTGTGAGCATTTCCGCTGTTCTGTCAAGTGCTACCGAGCTGCCGGTTGCATTGGACCATAAAAGGTTGTATAATTCCATATTGGTGCCCCCAATATTAACCAGTGTTGGGGTAGTGGGGTATTGGACATACCTGGCCACGCCAATACATATCTGGTAAGTAGAAATGGGATACCTGTGTTTCCAGGTAGTGAGCCTGTTGGAACCGCTAACAGGTTCTGCAATTCTTTTCCCGTTCGCTGCTACTTTGAATACGGAAGGTGTGCTGACTATGATATCTACTGAATCAAATTTATCGTATGATATTCTCGACTTGCTTGGCCACCAGGTATAGGCACTATATGGCTCAGAAAGTGTATGAATATAAGAAGTACTGTTGGTGGTACCTCCTCTTACAAAACCTGTAGTGGTCCATGTAGTTACAGTTGGTGGAGTTCCTTTATAAAATACCTTTATAGAATCCAATGTACCAATAGCCGCAATATTAGGCAGGGTTATCCGTAAAGTATCTACCTGTTCTGTTATATTACCGGCTGCTAATTTTACCCCGTGGTAATAAACTGAATCGCATGTAAGCGCCGAAGCCATATCGAAATTGATACGGTTAAAATTTGTTTTACCGGTTATAAAATAGGTAGTGATGGCACCCCATACGTATTTACCTGTGCTTATAGACGTGTCTGGGTTTAAACGAAGTTCAAGGCGTGCATACACCTGGTCATAATCTAAACCATTAATGACTTCATTGGTTGGCATATCGCCGCGAAACATAGTTTGTTGAGATTGCATTTCCCTATCTCTCATTTCTTTATAAGCAGGAGAAATCTGGGCATTTGTAATTTGAACCACAAATAACAAAGCAAGAGCTGTGTATAAGTTCCTCATGTTGGATTGTTTTGGATTTTACTTAGGATTTTGAAAACTAATAACGCTGCTGGTAGTAGATTATTGTGCAGTTTTGTAGTAAATTATCCATATGGATTAATTACTATTTGATTTGCAAGTCGTAACGTTTGAAAGAAAAATACCATTTCACCCCCCTGACAATTAAGTACACAGCGGGGATCACCTGCAGAAAGCCGGTTAGAAGTTGGAGGGATGGTTAAAGGAGACAGGAAAAACTCAGAGATTAATTTCTGACCGGGCAATAACCTCGTTTTTCGCAGCGGGGTCGGTATAGGTAATTATTAACCTGCCTTTGTTGTATTCTACACCGTCTATTTTTTTTAAGGGTAATTGAACATTTCTAAATGCATTGGGAGTGTACACCGCTAAGCCTTTCATTATACCAACCTGGGTAGTGTTATTATCTGCAGAAACATAATTTACCTGCACATCTCCATAAAGGGATATGTTTCCACTGCGGTTAATAGTAAAATTAATCAATGGATCTGCCGCAACCGAACCATTACTGAATTTTATATCAGATAAAGAACCTTCTACATTGGTTGCACCCACTCTTATGATAGTGGCAATAGATATACCAAATACAGGCTTAAGGCTTACCGAGATGCCGGAATCTTTAGTACCCGTTTTGTCCTCTCCAAGTGCAGAAGTTGTCAATACATTTTTAAAGAACAGATGCGACCTGTATTCCCCTGCCTGTAATTCATTCGCTTTAATAAGCTGCACTTTTACCGACTGTGCTTCATTAGGTGCCAGTGTAACGGTACGGGGGAAAAAACGCAGGTTTTTATTGGCAAAACGTTGTGTAGTGTCATCATCACTGATGGGTGTAAACACACCTTTGTCATCCATTTTAAATTGTACAAAAGAAATATTATAGGTAGCAGTATCTTTCCCGATATTGGCCAGGTTTATTTCTTCAGCTCTTTTGCTCCCATCAAAAACAAGCCGTTTCGGGGTGATCAACAGATCTCCCTGGGCAAAGCCTGTCAGCGCTGTAAAAGAGAGTGCAGTTAAAAAACTGCACTTAAAAAATAAAGAAGACATTTTATTACTATTTTGGCAAGATCAAATCTACAGAAAAATAATAAACACATGAAACATGTGTAAACAGGAGCTTACATAAAAAAGGAGCTGCATCTAAAAATGCAGCTCCTTATTATCTGATAGCTTAGTTATAATTTACAAGTACTGTAAATGGAGAACTGCTGGTGTATACGCCTGGAGTTTGAGAACCATTCACTGAAAGATCTGCACCAACATACACAGTTTGTGTTCCAAGGCCATTTAACAAACCTGTAGTTACACTCTTTGTAAAATTATCAACGGTCATGTTATCCGTACCATTGGTAATTTGAATGCTTGTGCTCAAAACGTTAATATCGTACGTAAAGTCAGCCTGACCACTTACAACAAAGGTTGCAGATGAAAAGGTTCCGGTATTAGATGGAAAACTAACACCACCGGCACCGGCCGAAGTACGTGTAGCTGCAGCTGAAGGGTCCAGGATAACCAGGCCTCCGATCGCATCAACAGCAAGGTTACCAAAATTAAGATCGGTAGTTTTTGAAATACTGATCGGACTAATGATCGTAGCAGATGCATTAGCTGTAGCTGTAGCCTGTGCATTTACGCTTAGAGCAAAAAAAAGCATTCCTGCTGCGATTCCAAGAATCTTTTGTGTTTTTTTCATCATTTTAGTTTTGGATTTGATTTGGGGGTTTTTAATTGAATTTGGTTTACAAAAAATAAAACGCCCTGATTTAAAAGTTATTGCAAGTGTGAAAAAAAAATTAAACTATTCTTTGTCTCTTATAAAAATCTCAAGATTATCTACAATATCACCTTCCATATTTTCTTTTATAGTAAAAGTTACCAGTCCTGAAATGTTCAGCATTTCTATTTTACTTAACTGCTGCTCATCAGTTTCAATAGTGTATTTACCAGGTAAAAGCCCCAGGTAGCTAAAATATCCGTCTTGTTCCGTCAGGATCTTTGCAACTGCTTTTTTATTTTCATCATAAATATGCAGGATCACTCTGCCCAATCCTTTTTTTCCGCCTGCTGTTGCAGCATATAAATAACCACCCACTTCACCGGTTACCGTCACCGGCACCGGTATTTGTTTTACCCTATTGGGTTCGGCAGTTACTTCCAGTATTTTGTATTTTATTTTATAGGCCGGATTGTCAAAATTTTTATCGTCCAGCATTATAAAATATTTATTATAGGCCTCCAGTGCCGAAATTTTAATTTGTGCTTTACCATAGCTGCGATCAATTTTACAGCCATCCACCCTCACATTAAGATTTAAAAGTTCGGGTTCGGTTTTATCCTTTTTTCCATTGTTATTATAATCTAAAAATGGGAGTATTACAATGGTTCCTTTACCAACGTTACTTCTATCAGATGCTGATATATTTTTCATTTTATTGTCGAACAATAATCCTCCTGAAGCATTCTGTATTGTGCTGAGGTCATTGTTAACCTGCCTTGCTGAGAACCCAACCTGGGCAAAAGAAAAATTATGACGCAGGCCCAACGAAAAGCCGGAAGTATTGATGAGTTTATTATAATCATAACCCACTGTCGCCACCATATTTTTGAAGCATCTTCTTTCTGCCTCCGCTTTTATCAACACAATTTGTTTTTGCTGGTAGTGGTATTGCAGCTGCGGTGTAAACCTTATATTAAATGGCATTGGAATATTGAATGCTATCCGGCTCATTATTTCGGCCTTGTCAAACAATACAGCATAGGTGGTAATATTTGTGTTGATGCGGCCCCTTGTAGCACTCATTAAAAACTCCGCCGTTTTTAATTTTCCTTTAAAGAATTTTGCCTGGTTGATCATGAGTCTGCTGAAACCATTGATCTTATTCCATTTGTAAGGCATGGATACCAATAATTTCCTTTCTTCGAGGCTCACCGTTCTGATGGCCTGCTGTCCCGGCGCATACTTAATAAGCTGTGCTTCCATCTGCAACTTGTTTTTAAATCTTATGTTACCTGTGCCTTTTAATACCGTGCCCGGAGAATAGTCCGTGGAAAAAATAATATAATTACCCAACCTCACGGATGCATTTACGAAAGGCAATAATCTGTGTGCATTTAAACTGCTATTATATTCTGCGCCGGAACCAATAGTAACATGATTGTTTATCCCATAATTTAAACTCAACCGGGAAAATGGCTGATGCAAACTATCCTGAATTGTACCTGCCGTTAATGAATAGTCGAAAGTTTTTTTGGGCAAAAATGCAAATGGAATATTGATCATTTGCTCGCTTGATCTTTCTTCTCCCCATGGCCCGTAAAAACGATATTTTACATTGGTGTTTCCATAAACCAATGGAATTTCAAAAGAAAATAAACCGGATGCATCCGCTTTTGTATAATCAACCAATACGTCATTTATGTATAATTCTACCACCCACCCCGGTTGGGTTATGTCGCTAACGAGGTAGGAGCCGAAGGACTTTCGCTGCCGGGTGGGTGTATTATTTATTTGCACACCCATCAATGTGGGTATAGATGATAAGGTACCGGCTGACATTACAGTTCCTATGTTTACCTGCTTAAAATATTTCTTATCATTGTTTACATATCTCCATAAAAAATACTGGTTCTTTAATGAAAAGCGTCTGCCGTTAGAAATATTAAGCTGTGCATTTGCTTCTCCTCCGGCAAGCGTTCCACCCAGTCCTATACGGGCCTGTATGTTGTTATTTCCTTTGTAATTAGATGATAAAATATTCCAGTCCAATGCTCCCAGCTGAAAGGCAGTAAACTTTCTTTTTATAATGGTATCGGCTCTTGTTTCTCCTTTTAACCTGGTAATATTTCTCCGCATTTGCTCCAACCTTTTTTCTCTCATAAAAGGAAGTTCTATAGCAGGATTAAAATCTACTGTCAGGCTTCTGAAATTGAATTTGCATTGAAGGCCAAATACACTGCCCAGGTAATCGCTGTTTAAATAAAATTCATTGGAAGAAAAGATAAGATCGTTGCCGGCAATTTTTGTCAGACTGTCTTTATACAATATATGATGGTCTATACGGTTAATTGTATAAATATCTTTTGGGTTCATTACATGGCCGGTAATAGCATGACCAGAAGCAGACAAACTATTCTTTATGGTAAGAAAGTTAAACAGATCGGTAATGGGTAGATAAATTTTATTTCCTATTACCAGGGCGGGTATTTCAGCGCTACCAATAGTTTCCCCCTTTATAACGGCGATAATCTCATCAAACTCAGGCTCATCCTGCTGCGCAGCCGCTTTACCGGGAAACAAAAAGAGTGTTCCGCAGAAAATAATAAGCAGTGCAGTAAAGTATGTCTTTCTGATACGGCAACATCGCCGGCAGAAAGCATGCTGGTTTTTCAACTTTTTGGATTTATTGGATATTGGTCCGACAATCTTTTATTCCACCACAAATGAAATATTAAGACTGCCACTGTAGTTGCCGGGAGGTGATTCTATTAAATTACCTACTATTAACTCAGCGCCTATTTTTACAATGCTCTTTGCCGGAGCATCTTCTAATATGATAAACGGCATTGAGGGAATACTGTTGCCTAATTTCAATTTCATCATTCCCCCATTACTTCCCGTTAAGATCGTTCTATCATCTGCCACTATTGAAACAATCGAACCTTTTGGCCCTTCTATTTCCAATAAGAGAGGCATATACGTTCCGCCAAAATTCAACGGAATTACTGTGCCTCCCGCCAACCTGGTTCCTTCGGGCAAAAGAGTGATGCTGCCGCCCGAGGCACCCTGGGTAAAAGTTCCAAACTTAAGATCCTGTTTCACAGTCACTTTAACGGGCGCCTGCTGAATCGTAAGATCCGTTCTAACCTGGCTTTTTACCTGTAAAACGGCTACTACAGCTAAAATACACAGCAGATCTAGCTTTTTGCTGAACATTATCCTTTTGTGTATTGAACGGGTTAAAAATGGATGCAGTACTGACCATTGCATATCTGCATTACAACGTATTATTAACATAACTATTGTTTAATAGAGAAAATTTATTGTGATAGTTCCTTAATATACAATGCTTTTGATCGATCGGAACAAAGTAATGTTGCCAAGAAACAGTAATTTTGCCTTCTCAAATTACTATTATATGAATTCTTCTTTTGAAAATAAACCCGTGATTGGAATTTCCTGTGGCGATTTGAATGGCGTAGGGCCAGAACTAATTATTAAAACATTTTCTGATACCCGTCTGCTGGAGTTTTGCACGCCGGTAATATTTGCCAATAATAAAGTGATCAATTTTTATCGCAAAAGCCTGGCAGATATCAATTTTAATTTCAGTAGTATAAAAGATTCAACCCGCATCAATCCAAAACAAGTGAATGTTTACAATTGCTGGGAAGAAGATGTAAATATTGCCCCGGGCCAACTGAGTGACGACGCTGGAAAGTATGCCATCATCAGTCTTGAAATTGCGGTGCAGGCTTTAAAGGCAGGCAAACTGGATGGTTTGATCACGGCCCCTATCCATAAGAAAAACATTCAATCAGAAACTTTTAAGCACCCGGGCCACACACCTTACCTCAAACAAATATTTGAAGTGAAAGAAGTGGTCATGTTTATGGTGGCAGAAAATATGAAGGTGGCTTTGCTCACTGAGCACGTACCTTTAAAAGATGTGGCGCAATATATTACCAAAGATGCCATCATCAGCAAACTGAAATTAATTAATGACTCTCTTAAAAAAGATTTTGGCATCAATAAACCAAAAATTGCCGTATTGGGTTTGAATCCACACTCGGGTGATGAAGGATTGCTGGGAAAAGAAGAAGAAGAAATCATTAAACCAGCCATTAAAGAAGCCAAACAAAAAGATGTGTTTTGCTTTGGACCCTACAGTGCCGACGCATTTTTTGCACGTGGCCAGCATGAAAAATTCGATGCCGTTTTAGCCATGTATCATGACCAGGGACTTATCCCTTTTAAATCATTAGCCTTTGGTGAAGGTGTGAATTACACCGCCGGATTACCTGGCGTACGTACTTCGCCAGATCATGGAACCGCATTTGATATTGCCGGTAAGGGAATTGCTGATGAATCTTCTTTCCGGGCAGCATTGTACACCTGTCTTGATATAATTTATAACAGGAGCGAAAATAAAGAGCAATATAAAAACCCATTGAAAAAAATGAGTGCAGCTGTTTTAAGAAATGCGGTGGATGAAAAAATTGCTTTGGACGAAAGCTGATATTGCACAATAATGTCAAAAATATAAGGAACCGTTTACGGTTCCTTATTTAGTTTATTTAGTTTTTACATTCGGTTTTCTTCATTACTATACCTTTTCCGAAAGTAAGTGATTCCGAATTTTTAAAGACCATTTTTCCATCCTTATCTTCCATATCGCCATAGCCCTCTGTTGCAGTTGAATCAGTAATTAAAAATGCTACCTGCCTTACAGATGTTTTTCCTTCGCTCATAAAATGATAATCTGCCAATAAGGTATCGCCGTACATGACCCCGGCAAACTGCCCCGTGTTTTTATCTTTTTCTTTAAAGCCGTACTTAAGATCGCCTTCAACACCGGCATCTGTTACCCTTAACTGCATTAAAAAAGTATCTGCAGCATTCTGTTGTTCAAAACACTGGGGGCCTTTCATTGTAACGGCAGGTGCCACAGCTGTTGCAGTACTGTCTTCAGTTGTACTACTGGTTTGAGTGGTTGGATTACATGCCGCAAAAACACCTGTTAAAATTGCCAGAGAAAGTATATTTTTCATGAGAAAATGTATTGGTTAAAAATTTATGTTTTATAAGGTACATAAATTGCACCAAATTTTATTCTTTTAGTTGAATGCCGCATCTGGTATTCCAGCATTGATCTTATAACTACTAAAAATAATCTCCGCCCGGCCTTTTTTAGATTTCTCTCTGTCAACCGGTTTTGGAGCGGTGCCATCATCAAAATCAAAAGTTACACCTTTTGGCAATTTATAGTCCTTGGTATTGAAAGAAAAAATGATCTTATCGGGCAGGGCATAGGCCGAATACCTGCCGTAGGTTAATTCTAATTCATAAGTGCCGTTTTCTCTGGTAGTGGTTTTTGTTCTGCGCACCAGTAAATTTGTTTCGTCAATATACAATGTGCTTAATACAACATCGCTGTTATCATCCTCCGGCAAAAGTTTTACCACTTTTACAACCGTGTTTCCGATTTTATCGGTTCCGGCATCTATGGCAGTGTATTTTCCGTTACTCAGAATATTATTCAGGTTGATACTTACTGCTCCCTTTGGAATAAAAGACATGCCTTTTGAAGTTTTAAACTTTATCTTATCCGGCTTTTTGTAATATAGTTTGATATCTGCGATGGGCACTTTTAAAAAAGTGACATTAGTTTTCATTTTACCGGAGGCTTCGTAATCCTTCACCAGGTCGAGTTTTTGCTTTACTTTTTGAATCAATGTATTTACATCCTGCGCAGCTGCAACTGCTGATAAAGAAAGAAAAACAATGAGTGCGGCTAAGTATTTTTTCATGATATAATTTTAAGACAGAATATCTTTTTTTCTGAATGCTGCAATTGCTATACCCAGCAATAAAAAAATATGTGTGATCAATATAAGCAGGCTGTTTCGTATGGCCGGCCAGTTTTCCAATGATCCTTTTATGGGCACTCCTTCTTCTGTGCTATTGATATAAAAAAATCCTTTCCAGCCTACAAGGTAAGAGGTAAACAACCAGGGTTTTACATTGTTGTCGATGATGGGCACATTGATATTGGAAACGATTGTACAAACAATTACGATACAAACTGTAGCAATGATAGGCCCGATAGAATTTTCTGCAAAAACAGATAATACCATGGCCAATGCAGCAATTACGGTGAGTGCTACAGCTGCATAAGCAAAGGCGGCAAAATAACGCCACATTACATCATCCTGTGTGATCTGTAATATCTGCGACTCTTCTCCCTTTACCCTGAATATGAGCATATCATCCATTCCAAAAACTGCCAGGCTTACAAAGAGTGCCATCACCGCCATCCATATTAATAAGGCAATGGTATATACAAATGAGGCGGCAAATTTTACCAATATTATCTGTGTGCGGCTTATGGGTTTAGTGAGCAACAATCTGAGTGTTCCCATGTTGGCTTCGCCTGAAATAGCATCTCCGGCTATCAACGCAATTAATATGGGCACCTGTATGAGCAAAGTGTTCAAAATGATATAACACATGAAATAACCGTTGATAGCCTTCGATTTATCCAGTGTGAAATTATCCTGCACATTTTGCAGCAGCAGGTTCATATAACTTTCTCCATCTGCCTTAAATGCAAATTGAAAAATTACAATGATGGCGGTGATCGCTACAAAAGAAATATAGGTTCTGGGCCGGCGGGATATTTTGAATAACTCAATTTGAAAGAGGTTCCACATGGTTTTCCGGGTTGGTGAGTGATAAAAAATAATCTTCCAGCGAATGCCTGGGTTGTAGGGAAATAATGCCCACCTGTTTTTCTATTAACCATGCTGCCAGTTGCGGTATATCCTTCTTATTCATTCTAAAACGGATATTATCAGATTGTTCCAGGTGAGGTGCCCATGAAGATTGCTGAAGCATGCTTCTGGTATCCCCGTCATTGGTGGATTCTAATTGTACGATAGTAGCAGATGGGTCCATCATTTCAGTTACGGTACCTTCTGCAATTTTTCTTCCCCGGTCAATGATGATCATGCGATTGGCCATCATTTCAATTTCACTTAAAAGGTGAGAAGAAACGATCACCGTTTTGCCATGCACAGTGCTCAGGTCAATGATGAGGTTACGCATATCAGCAATACCCTGCGGATCCAGGCCATTGGTAGGCTCATCCAGAATGATCAGTTCAGGATCATGCACCAAGGCAACGGCAATGCCTAAGCGCTGTTTCATTCCCTGGCTAAAAGTTTTTACCTTGCTATTGCATCTTTCTGCAAGCCCTACTTTTTCCAGTTGATCCATTAATAATTTCCGGGAGGTTTTCATACCGCTTAAACGGGCAAAAACAGACAGGTTCTCGTAGGCAGAGAGATATTTGTATAGGTCCGGTCGCTCAATGATAGCACCCGTTTTCGATAAAATTTCATTGCGGTGATGAGCTAATTCTTTACCGAAGATGCGGATACTGCCACTGTCAGGTTTTATCAAAGTAAGCATCATGCGGATGCTGGTAGATTTGCCTGCACCATTCTGGCCCAGAAAGCCATATACATCTCCTTCATTTACGGTGAAAGACAGATCATTCACTGCTTTTACACCATTAAATTCTTTATGAAGATGATCTACAGATACAATAATACTCATGGAGGAGGAATATTGCGCAAAGGTACATGGATACAAAAGGAAAAGGAGAAAATAAATGAGTATTTTCTCCTTTTAAAATATGATTAACAATAAAAACCTATGATAAAAAAGAAAGATTACAAAAGGATACTTTAACCGTTTAATCAATCAACAATTTAACCATTGAATTGTTCAACAATTTAGCTGCCATTTTGCCCGGGCTGCATATATGATTGCAGGGCCTTTACATATTCTTCAAAAGCATCTACTCCTTTCTTACTGATCTTACAAAGAGTGAGCGGATAGTTGTCTTTAAATTGCTTGGTTATATCAATATACCCCGCATCCTTCAGTTTGCCCAGTTGTACGCTGAGGTTACCCGCAGTAGCACCTGTCTTCTCTTTTATAAAAGTAAATTCAGCTTCCTTTACACTAATGAGCAGGCTGACGACTGCCAGCCTCAATTGAGAATGTAATATAGGATCCAGGTCTTTAAACATGCCTGCTACCCTCGCTTTTTTTATATCTCCTGTATTCTTTTTCCATCAGCAAACCGGGAATAAACCATGCGGCAATGGCAGAAAAGGCAGTTAGTAAAAAATCAATTCTGATTTCTGTAAATACTGCAATAATACTGCTTACCCAGCAAATAATTCCGCCCAAAAGCATTGGCCTGAATTTACAGCCCACTCCTGTTATAAAAGTTGGCAATCCATACAGCATTAAAAACAAGGGCAAAATAAATTCCTGGAACTGAAAAATGGGTTTATGACCTGCTAATTGCACATACTCCCTGTAAACAGGACCATACCCATAAAACATCATATTAATAATGAAGATCAAAAGAAAAATACAAACCCCAAAACCAAGCCATGTAGGATTAATAAAACCATCATCATAGGACGTTGCCCTTTTTCTTTTCTTTTCCTGTATGGAGAATATGATCTGTGGAATGATGGCCACAAGTGTTAGCAGGTTTATATCAAAGGGTAATTTAAACCAGAAATGAATTTCAGCCAGGTTAACCAATGAGCAAACGGCTACAACTATTCCCCACATCATAGCGCCTATGCCTGTGCTGTGAAAAGAATCTTTGGCCTTATTGATCATGATATTGATCAACGCAAGGCTTTCCTGGTGACTGAATTCTTTATTTTGCATTACTATTTTTGTTTATAAATTTATTACCCATCATTACCCGTACCGACTTCACCCAACCCCGTTCCCGTCCTTATAGATCATTGATTCTATTAATTACAGGGCGGTTGAACTCGCCTATTGGCTGTTACATAATTTTATAATTTTCAAAAAGCGGTGCCGCTTTTAGTTTGTTTATTTTTTACAGTCGTCAACCAATTGCTGTGTATATTCTTTACCCCAGTCTGGATGAAGTTCCGATGCAGGCTTAAAAGTCTCAAATTTTTTCATGGACGCTTCAAGTTTTTCCAGGGCGGGCTTACAACCACCCCCGAAATTTTCCGGTGTATATTTCAACCCTTGTCCGATAAGCATTTCCGGCCTGGGGTTAGTTGGATCCTGTTGCATCGCTTCCTCAAGATTTTGCTGACTGATGGGACCATATTCCATATATCGCTCCATTGGGTTTACCATCAGCCGGCTGGTAGCTATCATACTTTTTATACAGCTTATTTCAGAATTTTTTGGTTGCAGGGCATCGGCTTTATTGATTAGTTCCGTTGCCTTTTCTGCCAGTCCGTCAATTTTAGATTTATCTTCCTGTTGCATAAATGCATAATTCACCTGGCAATAGGAGGCATAGTAAAAAGGCAACCATTGTGTTTTTTCTGCCAACGCAATGCGTTCAAATTTATTAGACAATGCCAATAGTTCAGACGGATTTTTAAATGCGGTTTCAATAGCAACTATATTTTCTTTCATAGCGGCTGTATATTTTTCTGTTTGGGCAAATACGCCTGTGGTTAAAAATAGCGCAGTAATAACGAGTAACTGTTTCATATTGTTATGTTTAAATTTTTAAAGATTATTATTAATTACATTTTCAGAGTTATTTACACCAAAACTGATGAAGCATCCTACAAAAACAAATCTTTTAGAAGTAGGTCCAATGGCTTCTTTACGATCATTGATGGCTCCATAATTATAATTGAATACCTGGGTTTGACCCAACAAATTACTAATAGATAATACCCACACCGTATAAGATTTTGGTTCTTTTTTGCCAATAAAAGGTAGATAGTTTACACTAAAGCCAAGGTTATTATAGTTTATGGTCCGGCCTGCGTCTGCAATCAGATATTTATCCTGTACGGCATCGTATTTCAATTGATAATATGGTCTGCCTGTGGCAAAATTGTAGCTGGCATTGATATTCATTTTCCAGGCGGTAACAAATTTTTTCACTACTAAAGAGGCTGTATGTTTGGCTACAAAATTTGGCTCCATCGAAAAAGGAAAATTCAGGTAATCTCTTTTGGTATCCAGGTAAGAATAAGATATCCAGTAGTCCATATCCCTGATCGTTTTTTTATCTCTCCAGAAAAATTCTATACCTTTTGCGTAACCAAAACCATTATTGCCGGTTGCTGTTTCTCTTCCAGAACCATCAAAGCCGGTTTTGAATAAATGATCGTACTTTTTATAAAACACTTCACTGCGAAAAGTTTGCTGATTGGTGATTTTTTGATACTGCAAAATATAATGCGTGGCTTTTGCGTATCCAATATCCTGCACCGCCGGCTGATAGCGGCTGTCAGGGTTTTGGTAAAACATGCCATAAGCAAATGAAGCCTGGCTGTTTTTAGCTAATTTATATGCCAGGGAAACCCTTGGTGCCACATTCCACCTATCCATTATTTCAGAATGTTCCAAACGGCTACCAATCTTTACAGCAATATCTTTTGATAAATAAAAATCAGTTTCTGCAAAAGCTGCATACAAATTATCTTTTACACGGGTATCATAACTGTTGCCATCATATAAAGTATAGGTCGATTTTTCATTGCTATAAAAATAATCGGAACCAAATCGAAGTACATTTAACCCCATCAATCTTTTTTCCAGCACCAGCCTGGCCTGGCCATAGTAGCTTTTCGTGTTAAGGTTAAAATTTTTAAACGCATATCCCTGCGGATTTATAAATACCTGCTTATCACCACCGGCATCCTGCAATTCATTTCTCATGTCTTGTTTATCAGTACTAAAACTAACGCCGGCATTCAGCTTCCAACCCTTGCCTATATTTTCTTTCCAGTTAATATTCTGGTATGTATTAAAATTGGTTAGATCCAATGCATTTTTTAATGAAGCAGAATCAATATCATTGGTTCGGTAGCCTAGTTTACCGGCACTCCAGTAGCCAAAATATTTCAGCATCCCTTTTTTTGTTTTCACCCTGAAGTTCAGATCGCCTTCGTGAAAAACCGGGTTTTGATAGTAATCCTGCTTTTGTTTGATAATAGCGAAGGCTGGCCCCAGATGAGAAAAGTTATAAGTAGCACCCCAGGAAGACTTTTTATCTTTTGCAAGTTTTTGAATGCCGCCGCCAATACCTATAACACTAAGACTCAAACTTGCCTGGGTTCTGTCCGGCAGATCGGTAGATTCTAAAATAAGAGCAGAAGAAAGCGCCTGACCATATAAGGCAGAATATCCTCCGGAACTAAAAATGGTTCCTTTAAATAAAAAGGGATTAAACCTTCCACGGGAAGCTATGCCTGGCAGGCTACTGTAAAAAAAGTTGTTGACCAGGTTGCCATCAATGTATATTTTGGCCTCTGTAGCACTACCCCCTCTAACAAACAGCCCCCCGGTTTCGCCCACCTGTTGGGTACCGGGCAGGGTTTTCAGTGCCCCGGTAATATCCCCTTCGGCACTGGCGGTTGTAACAATGTCCAGCGAAGTCAAAACGGTGGTTTTTTTCTTATCCCCGGCCTCAAAAGAACCTGCACTAATAACCACAGCATTGAGCTCAGTTATTAATTCTTTTATTGATATGTCAATATTCAGATCTTTGTCTTCAATTGTTATTTTTTTACTATACGAAGCGTACCCTGTGAAGGTAGCCTCCAGCAGATGGTCACCCTTTTCGGTGGTCGTAAAGCTGAAGTTCCCCAGGGAATCGGTGGTAGCCCCATCATAAGAATCCTTAATAGCGATACTGACCCCAGCCAGGGCTTTGCCCTTTTGGTCGGTGGCTTTACCGGAAATTTTCACCTGCCCAAGGGAGGCAAACCCGCTTATAAAGCCCAGTAAACACAAGAAAAATTTCATGGCTATAAATTTGTTACAAACATAGAGTGGTTTATAAAACAAACCAAATATATTTTATTTATTTTTTATTAATATGAAGTAGATTATTGATGTTTCACAGGCACTAATTTTAAGTATAATCAATTGATAATAAACAAATTAAAAGAGTCACAAGCCTGGTGCTGAAGTATCCCTTAAAATCTTTAAACTTATCAACATCACAAAAAAATAATTTTTTATTGCGGTGTATTTTTCTAATTTAGCAATAGAATTTAATGGGTTAGTAAGTACAAAGGGCCGGCAGAAATGTCCGGTCCTTTTACTTTGTAACAACGGTTGTTTTTGATTTTACAAAAAGCAAAATTTCTTCTGAAAAAATTGCATCAGGCTTTTTCAATTTAAAATACTGATCGATAATTTTTGATTGTCTTTTTTTTGACATACAATTTTTGATCATTCGATTTTTTAATTTTTACTTTTTAAATATCACCACTACTTTTACGGCATGAGCAAAACGAAGTCAGCATTTTTTTGTCAGAACTGTGGATATGAAAGTGCAAAGTGGGCAGGAAAATGTCCGAGCTGTAATGAGTGGAATACTTTTGTAGAAGAAGTAGTTGTAAAGGGAACAGATAAAACAACAGGTAAAGAAGATTGGAAAGAATACAACGGCATTGGAAAATTAAAAACCGTTTCTATCAATGACGTAAGCAGTGCCGAAGAAAAAAGAATCGTTACAACTGATCCTGAATTGAATAGAGTACTGGGTGGCGGAATTGTAATGGGCAGCATTGTGCTGGTTGCAGGTGAACCGGGTATTGGAAAGAGCACTTTGTTTTTACAAAATGGTTTGCAGCTTACCAATACCCGTACTTTGTATATAAGCGGAGAAGAAAGTGAACAGCAAATAAAAATGCGGGCAGATCGCATAGCAGTAAGGAATGATAATTTTTATTTACTTACCGAAACCAATACACAAACTATTTTCCAGGAAATAAAAAAGCTGAAACCGGACCTGGTGATTGTTGACTCTATTCAAACTTTACAATCACCGTTTGTAGAATCTTCTCCCGGCAGCATCAGCCAGATAAGGGAAACGGCAGCCGAATTACAACGTTATGCCAAAGAAACCGGCACACCTGTTTTCCTGATCGGTCATATAACTAAAGATGGAAATATTGCGGGACCAAAAATTCTGGAGCATATGGTAGATACTGTATTGCAGTTTGAAGGCGATCGTCATTATGCTTACAGGATATTGCGCACTTTAAAGAATCGTTTCGGCAGCACCGCCGAACTCGGTATATATGAAATGACCAGCGAAGGCATGCGTGCCGTAAGCAACCCCAGTGAAATATTGATCACACAAAAAGAAGATGCCCTGAGTGGTATTGCCATTGCAGCTACACTGGAAGGTATGCGCCCCTTGTTGATAGAAACCCAGGCATTGGTTACACAAAGTGTATATGGCACCCCGCAAAGAACCGTCAGTGGTTTTGATCTTCGCCGGCTGCAATTATTATTAGCCGTATTAGAAAAAAGAGGTGGCTTTCATTTTGGAGTGAAAGATGTATTTGTAAATATTGCCGGCGGTATTAAGGTAGAAGATCCTTCAATTGACCTGGCAATCGTATGTGCTCTGCTCAGCAGTTATGAAGACGTGCCCGTACCTCAACATATTTGTTTTGCCGGCGAAGTTGGTTTAAGCGGAGAAATAAGAGCCGTTAACAGAATTGAACAACGTATTGCCGAAGCAGAGAAACTGGGTTTTGAAAAGATCATATTGAGTAAGTACAATGCCAAATCGTTGAGTAAATTAAAAACCGGCATTGAAATAATTGCTTTAGGAAAAGTGGAAGAAGTTTATCAATATTTATTTTAGAATACTGATCAGGCTGGCCATTATGATAAACTGTGTCCTACCCAGGTATAATCACTATAAATATCCGGGTTTTATATCTTCCGGCAAATAGCCATTTCTTCTATATTGTGTGCAAACCTGTACCCATGCTTTCGGTCAGATCCCTTTTCAGCGATGCCCTGCATTTATTTTTTCCGCATACCTGTATGGGTTGCGGAACCGATCTTATCAATACAGAAAATATTCTTTGTTTCAGATGTGTTGCAAATCTGCCACATACCAATTTTGAAAAACTGCCGGGCAACCCCATCGAGCATATTTTCAGAGGAAGGGTTCATATTGAAGCAGCCAGCAGCCAGTTCTATTTTTCAAAAGGGCATTTGGTGCAGTTTCTTATTCACCAGTTAAAATATAAAGGCAATAAAGAAGCCGGTAAATACCTGGGAGCTGTAATGGGAAAAGCGCTGTTGCAAAGTGGCCGTTTTACAAATGCTGATTACCTTATTCCATTACCCTTATATGCCGACAAGGAATTTAAAAGAGGATACAACCAGGCAGAGGTCATTTGTAATGGTATGAGTACCGCTATGAATATCCCCGTTTATGCTAAAAATGTGATCCGTAAAAGATATACAGATACGCAGACCAAAAAAAACCGAACTGATCGTTGGGAAAACGTGGAAGGAAGTTTTAGCATACTTCATCCCGAAAAATTACACGGTAACCATATTATATTAGTGGACGATGTTATAACCACCGGTGCCACATTAGAGGCATGTGCACAATGCCTCCTGACTATCCCTGCTATTAAAATAAGTATTGCTGCGCTCGCTACTTCCAGTAAATAGTATTGTCTCCCTTTGTGTAGTAGTATTATACTATTGCCTGCATCTTCTGTATTCCGCAAGTTTGCATATCATTTAAATTATCTGAATGAAACACAGCAGCTGCTGCTGGAAAAATATTATTATGCTTCTGAAAAGAGGTGTAACTTTTATTTTTAAATATTTGTATATGAAATATTTTTCAGCGTTATGGTTCAGCATTGTATTTTTTCAATGCAGCCATGCGCAAAATGGCATAGTGGTTTTTCAAACGGATTTTGGCCTGAAAGATGGCGCAGTATCAGCAATGAAAGGGGTTGCAGCAGGCGTAAGTAACAAGTTGCAATTGTATGATCTTACTCATGACATTCCGGCCTACAATATCTGGGAAGCTGCCTTGAGGTTGGAGCAGGCTGCGCCGTATTGGCCAAAAGGAACCGTGTTTGTTTCAGTTGTAGACCCTGGAGTGGGTTCACAGAGAAAACCGGTAGTACTGCAAACAAAGACGGGCCATTTTTTTGTTTCCCCGGACAATGGTACACTTACACTCATTGCACGTCAAATGGGGATTGTTGCACTCAGGGAGATCGATGAGAAAATAAACAGGCTGCCGGGCTCCGCAGCGTCCTATACTTTTCATGGAAGGGATGTGTTCGCTTATACAGCAGCAAGATTGGCCTCCGGAAAAATAAAATTCCGGGATGTAGGTAAATTATTACCGCCGCAGGTTGTAACACTTAATTACCAGGAACCGGTTTTTGAAAATGGCTCGCTGAAAGGCACCCTTAACATACTGGATATTCAATATGGCAACGTATGGAGCAATATTCCTTCAACACTAATTGAAAAAGCCGGCATTAAGATCAATGACAGCATCCGGGTAACAATATGGAACGATTTAAAAATAATGTATGAAGGAACTGTACTCTATGCCAATACTTTTTCGGCTGTGCCAGAAGGAGCACCAATAAGTTACCTCAACAGTTTACTGAATTTTTCAATTGCCCTTAACATGGAAAGTTTTGCAGCAAAACATCATATTGAAAGCGGCCCCTCGTGGAAAATTGAAATTAAGAAAAAATGAAATCGATCCGGGGTGAATTTGACCACCCCGGATCGATTCATTCATTATTGAAATACACGGCCTAAAATATTTAAAAAGGCGGGCCTGGTATTTATCAGGGGATCAATAAAACCGTAGTTTCCATTGGCCATCCAGGAGACAGTGGTGCCGGTTGCAGGAAAATACAACACCGTTCCAAAATATCCGATGGCATCACCACTGTGAAAAAAAGCCATCCCATAAGGGGTAGCAATCCTGGATATGCCGAGGCCATAAGCTACATCAAAAAAATCCGGATCATTTCCCGG